>Ga0265297_10000945_pt1 | contig 75842 bp, 81 predicted proteins | sample Munlanlwell13791_FD_192502 | JGI IMG/M metagenome (GOLD analysis project Ga0265297, IMG submission 192502) | Leachate microbial communities from a municipal landfill in Southern Ontario, Canada - Leachate well 137-91 | ecosystem: Engineered > Solid waste > Landfill > Unclassified | place...
CACGCGGAGGAAATCTTCCCCCGCGCCCCTTTCGGCGTGGGGGGACGACGCCCCTCTAAATGAAAAAGCCCCGAACAATGTTCGAGGCTAAAAAAATGCCGAGGGAGGGAATCGAACCCCCCACGCCGGCCTTTTCAGGGCCGCGCTCTACCAATGAGCTACCTCGGCGATAAAAATTCAGGAATTAACTCGTGTTATATAATAACATAAAACGCCTAAAAAGCAAACCAGAATATTCGCCTCTTACCTGACCGGCTCTACCGCTGGAGATGTTTTTGCTTCTTCCAGTATCTTGATCAGCATATCCTGGGCCAGGTTTATATTAGGCATATGCAGCTTATTGCGGCTGGAGACCCTGATCCGTGTAGTAGCCGCGGTCAACTTGCTGAATCTTACCCAGACCTTTGAACCGGAAACTTCGACTTCAATATTCCCGCCGCCGTAGTTATCCTGCTTGATCGTGCCTTTTATCCTGCACACCCTTATAGCCGCGTCCCAGAGTTGGTCATATGCGGTATCCGTATCCCCTTGGATAGTATCCTTGCCGGCCGCGTACATACCGACCCCACCCGCAGCCACACCCAGCAATAAAGTCTCCACGCATCCCGCGGCGCTTACCGACAGAACAACCAGAACCAGCCCTGTTAACCACTTACTCTTCATTTAAGCTCCTTTTTTGAAAATACCTTCATGAAACAAAAGGTTGCTAATATTATTATGATGCCCCAGGTAACACCAAATAACAGCCAACCGCCCGCGTTCATACCTTACTTTCTGCCTGGCGCTTTTTCTTTTTCCAAGCGATCTTTATCAAAACCGCTAAAACCGCGATAATTAAAAAGATCCCGATCCTAACAGCTAAAACAAACGGCCGGTCAACCGCATTTACTTTCTGCATGGATATGATCGGGATCCATTCCTGCCATAACCAAGCCCCCAGTATCGCCAATAAAAATAACGGAGTAATGTACTTGATGATAAACTTGTATATCCTGGGGATATTCAGGTCCGCCCCCTTATGTATTTCGTCCCAGGCCTTATCCATGCCAAAGACCCAGACAAAAAGCACTGTTTCTATGGCGGCGCATAATACCAGGAAGAATGTCCCGCCCCAGAAATCCAGTTCATCCACCACCCCGTTCTTCAGAAAAAATATTGCCGGCTGGCAGAGGATGAATGTGACCACGCCGAATATCACCACAGCCTTCTTCCGGCTTATATTGAATTCATCTTCCAGGAATGTAACTGCCGGCTGGGCCAGAGACACGGCGGAAGTGATCCCGGCCAGGAATAATAAAAAGAACCAGATAAAACCGAATATCGCGGGCCAAGGCAGTTTATTCAAAACAAGCGGCATTGTCACAAACCCCAGGTTGAACACCCCGGACCTGGCTATAGACTGGATATCCCCCGGGCCGAAGAAAACAAAAGCCGCGGGAATAATAATACTGCCGCCCAGAATAACCTCGGCTATTTCATTAGTGCTGGCCGCGGTCAACCCGGATAATACCACATCGTCGCCTTTCGACAGATAACTGGCGTACGTAAGTATAACACCTATGCCTACGCTTAAGGTGAAGAATATCTGCCCTGCAGCCTCCAGCCAGACCTTGGCCGAGAATAGCGCCGAGAAATCGGGGTTCCACATAAATCCCAGGCCGTTATAGATATTCCAATCCGGCTTTGCCGGATCAGGCGCGCCCAGAGTAAAGACCCGCAGCAACAAAACCACGCCGCAGATGAACAAAAGCGGCATTGCCCATTTGCAGAACCGTTCTATCCCGCCTTTGATCCCGTTATAAATGACCCATATGTTCAGGGCAAAAGTAATGACAAAGAACAGATACGCCGGGCCCAGGCCGTTAAAATATTGGTTATGCTCGATCCCCTGAAAACCCCTTAAGAAACTCTGCATCCCGGCCTGATCTGCCAACCCGCTGTATCTGCCGGTCAAGGAAAAAACGCTGTAAGCCAGGGTCCAGGATTCAATGAAGGCGTAATAGGTGAATATCACCAGCGGTCCGAATATACCGATCACGCCGAAATATTTAATGAACCTGTTTTTTTGCAGAAGATTATGGAATATTCCCGGGGCAGTGCCGTGGCCGAACCCGCCGCCGAATCTGCCCAGCGTCCATTCGATCCATATCAACGGAATGCCCAAAAGGAACAAAGCTACCAGATACGGGATCATGAACGCGCCGCCGCCGTTGGAAGCGGCCTTGGCAGGGAATCGCAGAAAATTACCCAGGCCTATGGCAGAGCCGGCTACAGCCATAATTATACCTAAACGCGAACCCCAGTTTTCCCTTTTCTGCGCCATCTCCCCTCTTAACTGTCTCGCTTCATTATATATACCAACTTCTGTTTTTTCAAGCACTTAATAAACCAGCCCTGAATCTACGGTCATACCAAACAACACCCGGAACAGTTTCGCTATAGTGACCAGCCCTTTCTGGTCCCCTACCCTAACAAGACCCGCAAATCTTGCTTATAGATAGTCAACGGGGTTGTGCGGCGTGTTTTGAGCGGCACATAAGGAAATCAAGCGATGACGCGAGAAATATGCCGCCAACCCCTTAATTTTTATAAAGGCACTCCTATATCCGCGACCACAATCTTTCCGCAATAACGCGGCCCGGCGCCAATGGTCATCCCGCGCTTCATGGCCGCAAAAGTAATGGTCTTATCCGCCTTAACGCATGAACCGAGGACTTTCCCGGTTGTCGCGTCCAGGCCGGAAGGGATATCAACGGAAAGGATGTAAGCCTTGGAAAAATTTATCAGATCGATCAACTCTTTGTATATGCCCCGCGCTTCACCGGACAACCCCACGCCCAACAACGCGTCAATAACCGATCCGTAATCAAAAAACCCGCGCTTTATTAAACGCAGGTCCCTGGCGCCGACTTCGACAACCTTCTGTTTCAGCCTTATGAGTATATCCAGATTGGTTCTTGCCTGGCCGGCAACATCGTCGATCTTCCCGGCCAGGAATACCGTTGGCTTTATCCCAAGCGATAGAAGATGCCTGACAGCGACGAACCCGTCACCGCCGTTATTCCCCTTACCGCAGACAACCGCGATCTTCCCTTTAGAAAATTTACCCGCCTCAACCGCTACCGCCCTGCCGGCATTCTCCATCAGGGTCAAAGTGGATATGCCCAGATCCATCTGCGCCCTGCGGTCTATCTCTTTAGACTGCCTGGCAGTAAGCAACCGTTGCCCGGATTTGTTCACGCTCATTTCTTTAAAGTATCCGCGGATCCTTCTTCCACCCTCTTAAGCTCCACATCAACCTTTTTTGCCTTTAGCGATTTGTCCAAAGCCCCGAATAATTTAGCCGAGAACGATTCCCTGGCAAATGTGCTTGGGGAGCTAACCTCGATCTTTGTCCTGCCTGAAGATGCCGATGTTAAGAACAACCCCACAGGGGTAGTATCGGTAGAAGTGACATAAACAGCGATAAAACTCCTGTTTTTATCCTTGGCGTACACATACGCTTTCATATCTTCCAATATAGACATCACCTTTTTATAACAAACAGGGTGATCATAGGCGAATTCTTTTGCCACAGCCTTGGGCCTGCCTTCCTCGAGCACCTTAGTGGAAGTGCCGGCAAACCCTCTCCAGACTTCTTTAGGGCTGGCGCATCCGCTAAAAATAAATACCCCGAAAAACATTACCAGCGCAAATCTTTTCATTTAAGACTCCTCAAATTTGAGTTGTGACAACAACAAGAATTTTACTCCGGGTCCGCCAACGGACGAGGAGTCCATCATTACTCCCCGATCAATTTCCATATCTTATCCAGTTTAGCTCTGGTTTCTTCTTCGCCCCTTTGGGCGAATTCAGCCGAACGATGCAATTCCAGCCAATGCAGGCCGGCAGTATCCGGATGCAGGACAAGATCGGCGAATTGCGCCTCTTTCAAAGCCACCTCTGACTGCATTATCTCGAAACTGCTGAAGATTATATCCAGGATATTGTTCTTCAGCTTTTCCTTCAGGAAATTCTTCAGATTGAACCAATCTTTCGGGATAACGCCTTCCGGGCTGGCCACCTTTGATTTCAATTGTTCATACTGCCTCAGAATATCTTCCCGCGAAGGGGTAACATTAACAGCAATGATCTTCTTGACCCCCATCTCAAAAAGCGGCTCGGTAGGCAACGGGTTGATCACGCCTCCGTCAAAGAGCATTTCTTCCTTCATCTTAAAAGGAGCGAAGACCCCGGGCATAGAGCAACTGGCCATAAGTGCGTCCACAAGAGACCCTTTGTCAAAAACCCGCGGCTCTTTCCTTTTCACGTCGCTGGCGATTATCTTCAACGGGACCCGGACATCATAGAACGTCTTGCCCCCCAGATGCCGTTTCAGGAAATTATATAATTTATTCCCCTTGATGAACCCCAACAGAGGGAAGGTGAAATCCAGCAGGCTCCAGATATATTTTGGCTCCCGGAATTCCCGGGTTATTTCCAGGATCTCCCCGCTGGACTTTCCGATAGCCCAAAGGCTGGCGATGACCGCGCCCATACTTGCCCCGGAGATCACATCAATAGGGATCTTTTCATCCTCGATAACTTTAAATACGCCGATATGACAGAAGCCGTAAGCGACTCCCACGCCCAAAGCCAGGCCTACCAGGCAGTCGCCTTCCTGCCTGGAAATACGGCGGATCACCTTGGAATACTCAAAATCCGGCTTTTCCAATACCAGCCTGCCGGAAACACGACACTCTATTTTGGGGAGGCTGGCGAAGATATCATGCCCCAGCAGAACGGATTTTTCGTCGCAGACGCTCTTCGACGGGCTGTTCCGGTTAATGATCACTTTTATCTTTTCCGCCGGGAAGTAAAAATCCGCCTGCAGGCGTTTTATCAGTTTTGCGCTGCTTTTCAGGTCAGGGGCCCTCGGGCTGGTCAGGATATGGATTATATCCGCCTGGTTCAATACCGCCAAAACCCCTTTTTCCCTTGAACAAGGCAAATCCAGGATAACATAATGGTAATCATTGACCAGAAGACTCAATATATCTATAACAGCCCCGGCGTTAAGCTCTTTTTGCTTATCATAGGCCAGATAAACCAGGTCGATACCGAACTTGTCCTTTAATATGTAATCCTTTATGTCTCTCGGGCGGGCCGACCTGCCGGATAAATTAAAAACGCGGTAATCAGGAGGGGTCTTTAAAAGCCTGGGCATGCGATGGCACTTGTCCTGCGGACAGATATCCACTATTACCACGGACTTATGCGCCTCCCTGGCAATGCTGAACGCGAGGTTAGAAGCATAGATGGTCTTTCCGGCATGAGGATACGAGCTTAGCGCGGCGATAATAGTGCTTTCGAAGATCTTTTTCTGGTGCAGGTCCTTGCGTTTGAGCCTGCGGGAAAGGGTCTTGCTAAGGTCGATCCCAAGACGGGGTATCCTTTTCATAAACCCTTCAAAATCTTTTCTGGAAATGGTCAACAACAGGCAATCGTTCAAAGCCCGGGCAGTGACCGAATGCGCCTCCGCCGTCAATACGGATATTATGCCGAAATATTTGCCCCGGTGCAGGTATTCCAGTACCGTCTGTTTGCCATAATGGTCCTGCGAAGAGATGACCACCCGGCCGCGGATGATAAAATAAAGATACCCGGCGGCAGAGCCCTCCTTATAAATGACCTGGCCTTTCTTGAATTCAACTACCCCGGACTTCATCCGGATGACCCTGCGCTCCTGGCGGCTAAGCCCGGAAAAAAGAGGCAGCTCTTTTATCACATAATCAAGATTAACCCTTTTCATCATCCAGCCTTCCTGAGGCGCAAACCTGCGCAAAACTTTTCGCGCTTTCACGAACCGAGCGTTGCTGGTCCCGGTAATCCACGGCGATCAACCCGAAACGCGGAGCAAATCCTTTATCCCATTCAAAGTTATCCATCAACGCCCAGTAGATATACCCTCTGACCTGAACACCCGCGCTGATCGCCCGGGAAACGCTGGTCAAATGTTCCCGTATATATTCCCATCGCAAAGTATCGTCCTCGGTACAAATGCCGTTCTCTAAGATAAATACCGGGAGTTTATGCCTGCGTAAAGATAAAAGGAGATAGAACAATCCACGAGGATATATCTCCCACCCCAATGAATTCTTTTTGAGACTGTCGTGCCCCCGGTCACAGACACTGCTTAGCAGATCATCCACGGTCCAGGCCCGGGTATCCACCAGCTGCCTGGTGTAATAATTAATCCCTATGAAATCAAGCGATCTGCAGCGGATCAGTTTATTGATGAAACAATGATTAAAGAAATAATTCCTCAGATGAGCCCCCAATCTGTCCCGTATACTCCTGCTGCAGGGAACAAACGCGATCATATTATGGGCTATACTAACCATGGGAGAAGTAAGGCCATTCTTGAGGTAAAGCTTGTGGATCAACCGAAATGCGCGGATATGGCTTTCAGCGAGGTTGGTTTTGACCTTCCGGGCCTTGGCATAGGATCTCTCCTGGGGGGGCCAGTCGCCTTTGATGTAGGAAAAATAGGTATAAACCATCGGCTCGTTTATGGTAACCCAGAATCTCACCTCTGAAGCCAGACGGGCGACTACATATTCAACGTAATGCAGGAAGTATTCAACGGCTTTCTTATTCTCCCAGCCGCCCAGGCGCAGAAACCATATAGGATTGGTAAAATGATGCAAGGTGACTATCGGCTCTATATTGCGCTTTTTTAAAGCACAGATCACCTGGCGGTAATGTTCTAACGCCTCCTCGCTGAATTCCCCCTCGGCAGGCTGGATCCGGCTCCATTCAATGGAAAAACGATGGCAGTTGTGATTCAGGCTTTCAGCCAGATCGAAATCCTGTTCATAATACTGATAATGCCGGCAAGCGTCTCCGGAAAGGCCTTTCCCTCCGCCAGCCTCTTCCCATTGCCACCAGTCGCAGTTCTTGTTACCGCCTTCAACCTGGTGAGCCGAGGTAGCCGCGCCCCAGAAAAAATCTTTTGGGAATTCGATCATAGGTTTTATTATAACACGGGCCAAAAAAAATCCCAACATTTCTGTTGGGATTGTTTTAAAATAAGCCGATAAAGGCATTGCTGCCTTATCTGTAGCGGTAACCCAGCCACCATATTAACCGCCCGCCAAAAACAGCGGGGATAACTTAGGTCTGTGGCTTTGCCCCCGGAGCGGAAGAAACGGATCGCGCCGCTCCAGGAGTCCCGACGATATGTTCAACCATCGCCTCGATCGGGACGCCCCCCGGTTTCCCAGGGTTTGCCTTTATCGGCATATTAAATATAACATAGAACTGCCGGTTTTTCAAGCCCCCGAGGGTTTTTATTCGCCGCCCTGAGCATCACTTTCCGCTGAAGCCTTGTCCATATACTGGCTCAGTACGCTCCAGGTCTTAGGGCCGACCTTTCCGTCTACCGTAAGACTGTTAGCGGCCTGAAATTCTTCGATGGCTTTTTTGCTCTTCGGACCGAGTTTTCCGTCTATAGAACCGCCGTAATAACCTGCGCTCCTGAGCGCGGACTGGATCTCTTTAGCCGCCGGCTTGTATGGCCCGGACGGGGGCAAAGATCCCATTTTGGCTTCAGTAGTAGATATCACCGAAGCTACGGGCTGCGCCTCTTGGAAGGCGTCCGCGGAAGAATCTGTTACTGCGATGGTCTCGGTTTTAAGCCTGTTCAGGTCCTCGGGAGACATCGGTTGCTGTAATTCTTCAAGGGTAGGCTCATTTTTAGAGCAACCGCCAAGCGAAATACCCAGGGCTAAAACTAAAATAATAAATCCGTATTTTCTCATCTTTTCTTTATTCCCCCTTTCTGATAATTCATTTTAATGCCTGTCTTGAAAAAATCAAGGTAAAATATTACGCGGCCGGGCCGGCCAGCCTCTGCCTGACCAGTTCGCTGACCAGTTTACCGTCAGCGCTACCCGCGATCCTGGCAAGGACTTCTTTCATCACCCTGCCCATATCCTTTATCCCTGACGCCCCTAAAGACGCCGCTGTTTCCTCGACGATCTTCTTTACCGCCTCAGCGGAAAGCTCCTCAGGCAAATAGGCCTTTAATATATCCAGTTCTTTTTTTTCTTTCTCCGCCAGTTCGGGGCGGCCTCCGGAGGTAAATTGTTCAATGGAATCCTGGTGCTGTTTGATCATTTTTTTCACCACTGCCAGCGATTCCGCATCCTCCAGCTTGTCCTTCTTCTTTTCCAGCGCCGCATAGCTTATCTGGGCGCGCAGAAAACTCAAGGTTGAAACAGCCAAAGCATTCTTGTTCTTCAACGCATTCTTATAATCGATCATTAACTTTTCTTCAAGCATAGTCATCTCCTTGAGCACGGGCTCAACACCGACTTTTCCGATAAAGTCGGGTGTAAAATACCTCGTACTTAACACCAACCTTTCCAATCAGGTTGGGTGTAAATACCTTTGACTCAACACCGACTTTTCCGATAAAGTCGGGTGTAAAATACCTCGTACTTAACACCAACCTTTTCAATCAGGCTGGGTGTAAAATACCTTTGACTTAACACCAACCTTTTCCCGCAAAGGCGGGATACTGGCGTAACCATTTACGCCAGGTGCCAATTAGGCCGGGTGTATATTAGAATAACACCAGCTCGCGGAAGGCCCTCAGCCTTTTTTCCAGGTCATTGAGCCGTAACCTCGCGGTCTTTTCCACCCCAAACCCTTCCACATTGAATGAGGCGGCGATCGTCCCGTATCCCAGGGCCCGTTTAATGCTCATACGATCAAGCTTCTTCCTGGTCGAAAGGTAGCCGATGAACCCGCCGGCAAAGGTATCTCCCGCGCCGGTAGGATCGATCACTTTATCCACAGGATAAGCCGGCAGGCAGAAAACAGAACTGCCGCCGCAAAAAATCACCCCGTGCTCCCCCTTTTTTATCAGAACCATCTTAGGCCCGAGCTTTTCCAGACAGCGCCCCGCTTTTATCAGGTTACTCTCCCCGGTCAGATCCCGGGCTTCCTGATCATTAGCCACATAGATATCCACGCGCTTAAACAGCTTTAAAAGGGCCTGTTTCTTGTTATGTATCCAAAAATTCATGCTGTCCAAACCGATCAGCCGGCTATCAGGCATATAATCCAAGAGCCTGGACTGGATATCCGGATCCACATTGGCCAGGAAAATATTTTTTATCTTGCTCTGCCTCGGCTCGATCCTTGGGGAAAAACCCAGAAGCACCCCTAACTGCGTATCTTTGGTCAAGGCACAATTCAGGTCGCCTTCATACTCCCCCTCCCATTTAAAGGTCTTGCCGCTTGAACGGATCAGCGAATCCAGGATCACGCCTTTTCTTCTCAAGAATTCGATATGCCTGGCAGGGAAATCTTTTCCGACTATAGCCGACAAATGCACGTCGGTAAAAAGCCTGGCGGACATTGAAAAATGCACCGCCGAACCACCGAGCATATGTTTGCGCAGGCCATGCGGGGTTTTGACCGTATCCAGAGCCACTGTTCCTAAAACCAGAATGCTCATTATCTTCTCCTAAACAGATCAATGAATGAATAAAAAAACCGCCAGAGAGACCGCGATACAGTAATAGCCGAAATAATGAAACCCGGCTTTATCCATAACCTTCTTCAATAACGCCAAAGCCAATAGCCCGGATAGAAAACTGACCGTAAAACCGATAGCCATAACCAACAGGTTCCCTTTTAAGACGGACCCGATATCCTTTGCCTCTAAGATCCCTGCTCCTAAGATCACCGGCAATCCTACTATGAATGAAAGAACAAAGCTGGCGGACCGATCCAGCTTGCGGAATAACAGCGTGGATATGGTCACCCCTGAACGCGAGATCCCGGGGATGATCGCGATAGCCTGGGTAAAGCCCAGCACGGTCGCGTCTTTAAGATTGATCTCTTTTCTCTTTCCATCCATTGCTTTCTTGGTAAATAAAAGCAACAGCCCGGTGGCGAACCAGGCCAAGGCAACCGCCCGGGGGCTGGAAAACAAACCTTCAAAAAACTCTTTCCCTAATAAACCCGCCGCCCCGGTAATGAACGTCGCCAGCAAGATCAATAATATCAATCTGGCATTACTGAACGCCTTCAAGATCTCCCGAAAAAAGAAAACCAATATCGCCAGCAATGTGCCTATGTGCAGGATCACGGATAAAGCCACTTCTTGCCCGCTCAAACCTAAAAGCCGCTGGCAGATCACCAGATGCCCGGAGCTGCTTACCGGCAAGAACTCGGTCAACCCCTGAATCAAACCTAAAATAATGAATTTAAAGACCATCTCTCGGATAATAGGATTTTATATCTGGCTCATTGCTATTTCTACCAGGCCGGGATCCCAGCCATGGCCGACCAATTCAGCCTCTATCTGGCGAAGCTCCATCCCTTGTTCTTTCTTGCGGGAAATAAACACCGCTAAAACAGTAAGATTGTACCTCTGGTTGGCGTTCAAAGCCAGTCTTATTTCTTGGGCTTTTTCCGGGCGGTTAAGCAGGTAAGCAATTACCGCAAATCCCAGCGGGATAAGCATCAGCGTTAAAGATCCCCAAAATAGATACCCCGGGCTTTTCCCCAATATATACGCGGCGGCGGCCCAGAATACGTCAAAAAGGTAATGCGCGACGATCAGGGGAATAAGCCCGTATTTGATAAAAATAAACCCGAGAAATAACCCGATCAGGGTAACCTCTATTCCCCTGAACCATACGGGGAATATCGCGTATTGCGTGTGGCCAAACCCCCAGATCGCCGCGCTCACGCATACGGCGATCAGGGTGCTGCGCAGGTATTTCCTGAGCCAGGTTATTCCGAAGAGCCGAAAGACTATCTCTTCGGTAAAGCTGGCGGTCAGGCCGATCGCCAACGCGCTCAAAAAGGGTATATACGCCGAAGAAAACTGGGTTAATTTCAGCCATTGCTTCCAGACCCCGAAATACTTCTGCCCTATGAAGAATAAACCGGCCTGCAAACCGATCATTATCAGGAATATCAGATAACCCAAGGCGATATTCCCCGCCATGCCCCTGCCCCAAAAAGTAGACCGTATAAAATAAAAAAACGTGTTCCCCTGGCGCAAGCCCGGCGCGTCCTGATGCAAGGACTCCCCCGCCATCCCCGGAATGATAAAGATCACGCTTATGAACAGGACATTCATCAAAGAACGCAGGAAATATATGCCCAGGTATGAAGACAAAGATACGCTGGTAGAGTAATTGCTGAACACGGCCTGGAGATTATTGAAGGCCGCAGCGATATTTACTGCTGCCAGAAAAAACGCCAGATAAATAAACCATTTTCTGGAAGTGGCTATCACTATGCCCGAAAGCCTGGTGATAGTATGGATTATTGCCATAACCACCAAAGCGATGAACATAATATAAGAAAAATTAAAAACGTATTCGCCCACCGCCAGTTGCCGGTCAAGATAACGGTAAAATTTCTCCGGGATATCCAGTATATTGCGATAGAACGACCTTACCTCATCGCCCGAAACAACAGCCCCGATAATTACTTTTGCCCCGCCCTCATTCTGGCCCCAGGGCAGATAAACGCCCTTCTTCTCCCAGGAAAAGCTGTAATCAACGCGATTATCCAGCTTCTTCGCTTTTTCCTCGTTAAAGTCATAATCCCGGGGATTAAGCCCGCAATTCGTCTTAAGGAAATCTTCGGCTATCGCCCTGGCGTTCTCTTTGCCGTTATCCGGCCTTGATTCTATATCATCGATTCTGTGCTCAAAAAAGAAGACATCCCCGCTTTTCGGGCTGATCTCCAGGGTATATTCTTCTTTTTGCAATTGCCGGAAGAACCTTACCCGCCAAAAGAACAATTCGCCGCCGTGTTCCCTGAGGAATTTCTCCTCGTTTTCCGGGCCGACGGTCTTCTGCAAATAAGTATCCGCCCAGTCATTGGCCAGGAATATCACGGACCTAAGATAACCCCGGCAAACCACGCCTTTGCCGTTCAAATATTTTTCCGCCCTGGCCAGGGCTTGCTTCTTATCGATCGACAGGTCAACGAATGAAAATTCCGGGTAAGCGCACTTTAGCCACACCGCCAGGCCCAAGGCCGCGATTACCGAGAACAAGGCCCACTCTTTGAAGGAGATCTTCATATTTTTATTTGCGGGACGCCAGGAATCTATCCAGGTCCTCCGGCAGGTCCGCCTGAAGCCGTAAGCATTTGCCCGTTACCGGGTGTGTAAAATCCAGGGAAAACGCGTGCAGGCACAGCCGCTTATGTCTCAATGCGTAATCCTTGCGAAAAGCGAACTTGGTTTCGCCGACGATAGGATGCCCTATTCCTTTAAAATGTATGCGTATCTGATTTGTCCTTCCGGTTTCCGGGCTGACCTTGACCACGCTGAAATCCCCGCGTCTTTCCAGCACCTCGAACCTGGTAACCGCCTGTTTGCCTTCAATCGGAACGCGGATATTTCCGCCGGGCTGGTTTATTCTTTTCTGGACAAAGGCGATATAGGTCTTTTTTACTTTATGCCGGCGAAAAAGGTCCATAATCTGGTCCTGGATCGGCCGGGATTTGGCGTAGATTATCAAGCCGGATGTTTCGCGGTCCAGGCGATGGCAGGGATAAAACCGGTTTTTTCCGGAGGCCTGGCTCTCTTCATTCAATATGCTGGTCAGCGTGCGGGATTCGTTCTTGGGGGTAGGTACGGTAAGAAGCCCGGCAGGTTTATCCAGAATGATCAACCAATCATCTTCATATACAACCGGGATATTCATTAATTAACGTGTATAAAACCTAGATTATCTCAAGCATCTTGTCGATAGCATGCCTGGCGCGCTTGCGGATATCATCACAGACGCGCACCTCCATCTGCATGTTCTGCAGGGCCCAGAGTATCTTCTCCTGGGTGGTGCGTTTCATATTCGGGCAGACCGCTCTTTCCGAAGCCGGATAAAATTCCTTATCCGGGTTATCCTGCTTCAGCCGGTAAACCACCCCGACCTCTGTACCGACAATAAACTCTTTTGCGTCGTTTTCCGCGGCAAACTTTCCCATCTGGCTTGTGGATAACACGGCATCGGCCATGGCTACCGCTTCAGGCAGGCATTCCGGATGCACCAGGACCTTGGCCTGGGGATGGAATTTCTTTTCTCTCTTTATGTCTTCCGGGAGTATCTTTACATGCGTGGGGCAAAACCCATTCCAGGTTATCAGTTTTCTGCCGGTTTTCTTGGCCACAAAATCACCCAGGTATTTATCCGGGACGAAGATTATCTCTTCTTTGTCTTTAAAGGCGTTGACCACTGCTACGGCATTGGTCGAAGTACAACAGACATCCAGCTCCGCTTTTACCTCGGCGGATGTATTCACATAACCGACCACTACGGCTTTAGGATGGTGCTTTTTGAGCTTCTTCAGGTCCTCAGCGGTCATCATATTAGCCATAGGACAGCCGGCAAGGACATCCGGAACAATGACTTTTTTGTCCGGGCAGAGTATCGAAGAGGTTTCCGCCATAAAATGCACCCCGCACAACACGATCACCTTAGCCGGGCTCTTAGCGGCAATACGGGCCAACTCCAACGAATCCCCGCGGAAATCCGCCACCTCCTGCACCTCCGGAAGCTGATAATTATGCGCCAGGATCACCGCATTATGCTTTTTCTTTAATTCAGCGATAGCCTTGCTGAAATCGGCTTTGAATTTTTTTTCTGTCATCTTGATCTAATCCTTTTGCTTATGATTATACCGTATCATTACCACGGCCGCAATCCCCTTATTAAGACAAGGGCATTTTATCAAAAATATATTCCCGCATCAACAGCACATAACCTATCCCGCCCGATCCTTTTATCTTCAAAGGGATCTTGCGCTGATCGGCGCTGATCCATATTTCAAACCGGCTGGGTGAGCTCTGAAAATGATAGGATTTGAATGTGCCTGCGGGAACAGTCACATCTTCCATGCCGGTGAACTGTATTTCAAAACTCTGAGTGGGCAGGTTAGCCTTGAATGTCCAACCCTGCTCCAATTTAGCCATTCGCCTTACGCAATATGGCAATAATATGGCGTTCTGAATCGGGCCGTTTCGCTGGATCTCAGTCTGCTGCGGTTTATTCTTGCCGACGAATTTAGTTATGACCAGATGATATTTTTGCTGGTCATAATCCTCGATGATCTGTTCCTTTTTAGGCCAGGATAAAATATCCCGGACTACCTTCAAAGGCAGGTACGTATCCGGGTCTCCGTAGATCATCTCCTGGTCGACAAAATGAAAAAGCTCGGTTTTAAAGCTGATCTGATTTACGGTTTTGCCGTTAAGCTCTACCTTTGCCAAGTGATGGAATTCCGCCTTGCCCAGCCGGACATTGCCCATTTTAACGTCATAAATGATCTTCTCGCCGACGCGTTCGGGGAATTCCTGCTTTTTTGTTTCCGTTTTTTTCACCGGCGCTGCCCCTGCGGGGCCATGCCGGACTGCCTTCTCCAGCACCAGTATGATCAGGACCGCAAACAGGGCTATTAAAAGTAATACAGTGTATTTACGCATCATTAATTGCGGCATATCCGGGTCATTTCCCGAGTATCCTTAAAAGATTAAGCCCGGTCTTAGGATCGATCCCTTTGGTCGCCTTAAGTCCCTTAAGCTCAAAAACAACCGCCTCGATCACCAGGAAGATGCGAGAATCCTTGCGCACGCATCCGGTAAGGGACTTCGCCTTCTTGCCAATTGAACTGTGGATATGTATTTGCGGGCCCGCGGCATTGGTATAAACCGTGCCGATGCCCATAGCCTCCCAACCATCTTTGAAATTCACCCAGTTGGGCTGCGGTGGGATAACCGGTTTTTTCGGCCCGGTGACCAGGTTGCCTTTTTTGAGCGCACCCAGAAAAACGAATACGCAGGTCTTGACCTTCTCACGGCGGCAGAATCTTTCGACTTCCTTAAGCATTACATCATCATCGCTGAATTTCAAAAGGAATATTCTGCCCAACTTGCCCTTGGTATATTCCATCAAATCCTCCGCTATCTCAGATGCACGATGTCCCCGGCCATGAATTTCTCCACTATCCCGGAATCCCTGCGCACCAAAAGCCCTCCGTCCGAATCAATATCCAAGGCCTGGCCTTCCAGATGTTCTTTACGACAGGCCAGTTTTATCCTGCGGCCAAGGGTAATATTATACCCGCGCCATTTATCCAATATTGTCGCGCTGCCTTTTTTGGCAAAGATACCGTAGTTCTCCTCGACCCTGCGCAGGATCTCTTTTAAAAGCTCCTGCCGGTTGACCTCTTCTTTCTTCTCTTCTTTCAATGAAACGGCCCCCGGGACCAATTCTTCCCGGCTGTTATTCACGTTCAGGCCGAAACCGATTATCACAAAATTAGCCGCATCGATCTCGCCTTTAAGCTCGGTCAATATCCCGCCTAATTTCTTTCCGTTGGCCAGGATATCATTCGGCCATTTTATCTGTGTTGTAACCCCGGCATACTCTTTTATCCCTTCACAGATACTTACCGCGGTCATTAAGGTAAGCACGGGTATCTGGCTGGACGGTATATCCGGCCTTAATATAAATGTGCAATAGATGCCTTTGTATCTCGTGGATACCCAACTGCGGCCCAGCCTGCCTCTGCCTTTGGTCTGATATTCCGCGATAACCGCGGTGCCTTCGGCAACGCCCTGGCTGCATAATTCCATTGCCGCGTCCATTGTAGAAGGCAAATGGTCGTAATAATGGATCTTGCGGCCGATAAATTTTGTTCCCAGGCCTTCGGCTATTTCCGCGGGATACAATCTGTCCGGGCAGGATAAGATACGGTACCCCAAATGCGGGATCGCGACTATATCATAACCGTCATCCCTCAGTTCCTGGATGTGTTTCCACAAAGCCTGCCGGGTCACTCCCAGGTGCCGGCTTATATCTTCCCCGGAAATATATTCGGTTTTTTTTCGTAAAAGCCCGAGTATCTTATCCTGCATATGGCCTCAAAGATTATCCTGTTGTCAGCTGTTTATTCAACCGGAGGGCAAGAAAGATCTAAAAATGCAGTTCCATGGCATGCGTGGGACAAACCTTTACGCAGAGCTCGCAGGCAATGCATTTCTTCTCATGGAAGAGTATTTTACGGGTCTGGGGATCGACCACCAGCGCCTGGGCCGGACAAATAGGCACGCATAAACCGCAATCCGTGCATTTAGCGGTATTACGGATAATATCCTCTCCCAAAGGCTGCATCTTTACTCCGGATGAATTCAGGTATTCCAGGCCTTTCTTGAAATCATCGGACTGTCCGATCAATTCCAGGACCATCAACCCTTCTTCCTGTGGAGTAACGTAAGCCTTAAGGATATTAAATTTGAGGTTATAATCCTTCACTAACTTGTAAACTATCGGCTGGTCAACCAGGCGATGCGGGAAATGAAGGACTATTCGTTTTGTGGTCATACGGCGACTACCTCTTTTACCTCCGGGACCTCTTGTTTTAGTATGCGTTCTATGCCCATTTTCAGGGTCATCTGGCTCATCGGACAACAGCCGCATGCCCCGGTCAACCTTACCTTGACTATGCCTTCAGGCGTAACTTCTACCAGATCGACATTGCCGCCTTCAACAGCCAGCATCTCTCTTACTTTATCCAAAGCCTTCTCTACTTTTACTTTCATTTAAGCTCCTTAATGACCCGAGGCAACCGGATGTCGGCTGTCCGGATAGTTTTTACTCTATCGGTCTTTCTTTCAGCGGTTTAAAGGTATACCCGGAATCCTTGCCGGGTAAAGGGCTTACTGCCTCACTGAGCAGAAAATCCCCTTTTTTGATCCAGGCCTTTAATTCTTCGGCAATCTCTTTAGCCTTGGAATAACTGGAAAGAGCTCCAGTAGGAACATCCTTGCCCTCAATGCTGATCTTGCCGGATTTCAGCTTTTTATAACTTACCTCGCCCAAAGAACCCGGAACCAACTGGGGATAGGCTTGGGAATAATCCACTATCTGGGTATAGATATCCTCATCCTTTATCGCGGCATAAGCTGCGATCTCTTCGTTCAATATAGGTATAGGCACTCCTATACCCACGGTCAGGGTCGCGCCATAGCCCAGCATGCTCGTCCCTCTTAGCCATTCGGCCTTCATTTGTTTCAGGTCGCCGATGACCGCAATAGTCCCCGCCCCTGCGGTCGGCGTGCCGTTATTCTTACGCTGAACGCCAGGATTGTGCTGGGTCCCGTGCCAGGCGATATACCCCACTCCGCCGCCCAGGAATATCCTGGTGCCCACGCCTATGGTCTTATAACACGGGTCTTTCAATAAAGGCGAAAGCTGGCCGGACGAGGAATAATTGGCATTGCCCATATTCGGCTTTAACGCGCCCATATAGGTGTAGATCATTTTATCCGAAAGATTTACCGCCACATTATAATTCTGGTAACAATTGCGTATATTAAAAAGCACTGCCTCATTAAGGTCCTTGAGGTTGATCCAGGTCTCCAGCTTCCTGCGCGGATAACAATCAGTTCCGTAGGCAGACGCCTCCAGCCGCAGGTCTTTTCCCTCCAGCAATTCCTGAAGCACATGTCCGCCGCCGTATTTGAACTCGCCGGGATATACCTTGTTGCGGGGATCATCATCCGGCAAAGCAGCCGCCCCCAGATAAACATCCGCTGCGGCGAACCCGGTATAAGCCGGCACGTCATTGAGCTTGCAGACGCCGGCGCCCAGCTTTATCCTGGGTTTTGAGTGGCCTATATTAAAATAAGCTCCGGAAGAACACATCGGCCCGAAAGTGCCGGTAGTAACCACGTCCACTTCCTGGCTGGCCTTCTTAAGCCCTTTTTTATCCACCAGATCTATGATCTCTTCGGCGGTAACCACCACTACTTCGCCGGTCTTGATCTTCTGGTTTATTTCAGCAATAGTCTTCATTTATCTTGCGCCTCCTATAAACCTTTAATTAACCAATATTATACCAAATTAATGGCTTTTAAACAAATAAAAACAAAAAAGGCAGGGCGTTCGCTCAGCCCTGCCTTTTCCGTTAGGAATAAACAGTTTTATCTATTTAAACAACGAGTTAGAGATGATGAACGCCGAGAAAACGATCGACACCATAGACATCAGCTTGATCAGGATGTTCAAAGACGGCCCGGAGGTATCTTTGAACGGGTCGCCCACGGTATCCCCTACTACGCCGGCTTTATGGGCCTGAGAGCCTTTTCCGCCGTGGTGGCCTTCCTCTATATATTTCTTGGCATTGTCCCAGGCGCCGCCGGAATTAGCCATCATTATCGCCAACACGAAACCGGTGACCGTGGCTCCGCACAAAAGCCCGGCAACCGCGTTAACCCCTGCCAATAACCCCACGATGATCGGGGCAGTGATAGCCAATAAAGACGGCAGGATCATTTCCTGCTGCGCGGCAGCGGTGGCGATATCCACACACCGGGCATAATCCGGCTTGGCTTTGCCTTCCATCAAACCGACTATCTCCTTGAACTGCCGGCGGACCTCTACGACTATTTTCCCGGCTGCCCTGCCTACCGCGCGCATTGTCATCGAACAAAAAAGGAACGGCATCATTGCGCCGACGAACAACCCAATCAACACATTGGGGTTCATCAGGCTAAGATCCAGGTTGAAGTCGATGCCTCTTTGCTGCACGGTCATAATAACCTGGTCCCGATATGCGGCGATCAAAGCCAAAGCGGTCAAAGCAGCTGAGCCGATGGCAAACCCTTTGCCTGTGGCGGCTGTGGTATTTCCTAATGAATCCAGGGCATCGGTCCTTTTCCTTACTTCAGGAGGAAGATGCGACATCTCGGCGTTACCGCCGGCATTATCCGCGACCGGGCCATAGGCGTCAGTGGCTAAGGTGATCCCCAGCGTGGACAGCATGCCTACAGCCGAGATCGCTATGCCGTAAAGGCCGATGTTGAAATCCTGCGCGCCGCCTGATAAAAAGAAACTAGCCATTATAGCAATACAAACCACTAATACCGGTATAGCTGTAGACATCATACCCACCGCCAAACCGCTGATTATTACAGTAGCCGGCCCGGTTAGCGCTGAATCGGCGATAGTTTGGGTCGGTTTAAAACCGCTGGATGTATAGTATTCAGTGACCAAGCCGATGATCACCCCGGCGATCAAGCCGGAAAGAACCGACCAGTAAACCCCTATATGCTCCGCCCCCAAAATATGCCTGATCAGGAAATAAGAGATTATTGCCACGATCAAAGAGCTGGTGAACACGCCTTTCCTCAAAGCGGCCAACAACACTGACTGACTGGCGTTTTCCTTGCTCTGGACGAAGAAAGTCCCGATTATCGAAGCGATAACCCCTACTGCCGCCATAACCAGGGGCACGGTGACCCCGGCAAGGCCCAATCCCGCGGCAACGCCTAAAGCTGAAGTGGCGACTATGGAACCGACATAAGATTCGTAAAGATCGGCGCCCATACCGGCAACGTCGCCGACATTATCGCCGACATTATCCGCTATAACCGCGGGATTTCTCGGGTCATCTTCCGGTATGCCTGCTTCCACCTTGCCTACCAGATCGGCTCCGACGTCAGCCGCCTTGGTGAAGATACCGCCGCCAACGCGGGCAAAAAGCGCCTGAGAGCTTGCGCCCATGCCGAAACAAAGCATTGTAGAGGTGATCGCGGCGATCTTATCCATTCCAATAACAACCGGGTGGGCCGTATAATACCAATCAAGAAAATAATACCAGATACTCAAATCCAACAGCCCCAAACCTACCACGGTCATTCCCATTACCGCGCCGCTGGAAAACGCGCAACGCAGGCCGGCGTTCAGGCTCTTTGTTGCAGCGGCAGCTGTGCGGTTTGAAGCCTTAGTGGCTATGGTCATGCCGATAAAACCGGAAAGCCCGGAAAAGAACCCGCCGGTCAAAAAAGCGAACGGGACGAACATAACCAGGTACTTCATATACGCCAAGGCAAGCAGTATGAAAAAAACTACAAAAAAGAACACGGCTACGCCTATGTATTGCCTCTTCAGATAGGCCTGCGCGCCTATCCGGACCGCCAAGGCGATCTCTTTCATTTTATCCGTGCCTTCATCCATCCTCAATAAAGATACCGCCAAATAGAAAGCAAATCCCAGAGCTAGAATCGAACCCACAGGGGCAAGCAACAACAGATCAAAATGCATACTTTCCTCCATTAGTTAATGAAATTTGAGCCTCTAAATTAACACAAAACGTTATATTAGTCAATGGAATTTAAGGATAGGTTATATTATAAGAAAAGATGCTGAAGTGGACTGGATGTATCCGGAACTACGCTTGGGCTTCTTTTTGCTTCTGCTTCTCTTCGAGTATCTTCGCGGCTACCTCAGCAGGGACTTGCGCGTATTTATCGAATTCCATGGAGGCATTGGCCCTGCCGCTGGAAAGCGAACGGAACCCGGTGGCATAACCGAACATCTCGGAAAGCGGGGCTTCCGCGTCAACGACCTTCTGATTGCCTTTCATCTCCATCCCCAGCACCTTTCCTCTGCGGGAACAGATATAGCTGATCACGCCGTTGACGTATTCCTCAGGGGTAGTGACCTCCAAAGACATTGACGGTTCAAGCAGCACAGGGCTGGCTTTCATGAACACCTTCTTAAAACAAGCTATTGCCGCCAGTTTAAAAGCCAGTTCCGAGGAATCCACGTCGTGGAACGAACCATCCAGGAGGTTGATCTTTATATCCACAACAGGATACCCCGCGTAAACACCGTTTTTCATCGCCTCAACAACGCCCTTTTCTATTGCAGGGAAGAACGAGCGGGGAATAGCCCCGCCTTTTATGCTGTTGATGAATTCAAACCCTTTGCCCGGCTCATTGGGGGATATCTCAAAAACCACATGGCCGTATTGGCCGCGCCCGCCGGATTGCTTTATATGCTTATACTCATCCTTAGCGATGGCCTGGATAGTTTCGCGGTAAGCCACCTTGGGTTTTCCTACTACCGCGTCCACTCCAAACTCGTTCTTCAGCCGGTCAACGATGATCTCCAGGTGCAATTCGCCCATACCGGTAAGCACTGTCTCTTGGGTCTCCTGATCGGATTGCACGATAAATGTCGGGTCTTCTTCAGTAAGCTTGGCCAGACCTTTACCAAGCTTATCCTGGTCAGCCCTGCTTTTCGGCACGATACTTAAAGAAACCACAGGCACCGGGAACTGGATCGTCTCTAACAAAACCGGGCTGTCCATATCGCTGAGCGTATCCCCGGTCACGGTATTTCCCAGGCCGATCACCGCCACGATATCTCCGGCAAAGGCATGCTCTTTTGGTTCGCGCTGATTCGCGTGCATCTGCAGGATGCGGCCGATCCTTTCTCTTTTGTTCTTGGTCACATTCAAGACATAAGTGCTGTTGTCCAACCTTCCCGAATAAACCCGCACATAAACCAGTTTACCCATATGCGGGTCGGTCTGGACCTTGAAAGCCAGACCGCAAAAAGGCTCATTGCTGTCAGGTTTACGCTCTATCGAGTTTTCCGTATTATCAGGGCTGGTCGCCTTGACCGCAGGGACATCCAGCGGAGACGGCAGGAACATATTTACCGCATCCAGAAGCTTTTGCACTCCCTTATTCTTAAAAGACGCCCCGCAAAGCACCGGAACAAGTTTATTCGCCACAGTCCCCTTACGGATAACTCTTACCAGTTCTTCTGTAGTCACGGAATCCGGCGATTCCAGGTACTTTTTCATCAACTCATCGTCGAAAGCCACTGCCCTCTCCAGCAGGATATGCCGGTATTTAGCGGCGCTTTCCTTATATCCCTCGGGGATATCTTCGATCTTATATTCCTTGCCCATTGTTTCATCGTCGTAAATATAGGACTTCATTTCGATCAAGTCGATCACCCCGCGGAATTTATCCTCGGCGCCCAAAGGTATCTCCAAGGCTGCCGCGTTAGCTCCCAATATTTTTTCGATCCCGGTCAATACAGCGAAAAAATCCGCTCCGGTGCGGTCCATCTTATTCACAAAGGCGATCTTGGCTACATTGTATTTATTCGACTGTCTCCAGACTGTTTCCGACTGCGGCTCAACCCCGCCTACAGCGCAAAAAAGCGCAACCGCGCCGTCAAGCACGCGCAAACTGCGCTCCACCTCAACAGTAAAATCCACATGGCCCGGTGTATCAATGATATTGATCCGACAGTCTTTCCAGAAACAGGTAGTGGCTGCCGAAGTAATGGTGATCCCTCTTTCCTGCTCCTGCTTCATCCAGTCCATCTGGGCCTTGCCGTCATGAACCTCGCCGATCTTATATGATTTCCCGGTGTAATACAGTATACGCTCTGTGGTGGTGGTTTTCCCGGCGTCGATATGCGCCATAATCCCGATATTCCTTACTTTCTGCAGTTCTATTTCCGGGGCAATGAATACTTTAGGCTTTGCTTCTACGGCCTCGGCGGGCGCTTCTTCCAAAACAGGCTCGGCCGCAGGGTCCGGGATATCCGGCGCGGCTTCCGGAACAGATTCCGGAATAACAGGAATCTCTCCTGCCGGTTGAACTAACGGCTTCTCATCTTCTGCGGGAGCGATTGGTTGAGGTTCAGGCACAGATTCCGCAAGGACTTGGGGGATCTCCGTCCTTACTTCTTCAACTTTAACCGGGGACGGAACGGACTGGCGCTGGACCTGGGCGTATAAATCCTTGATCATCGCTTCTTTTCTTTCCAGCGCCTTGTCTTTTTCCCCTAATTCCTCTTCCAACTTGCTGTATTCTTCATTAAGACTGTTAAAATCTTTCTTGGAGATCCATTCGCTTTCCTCCAGGTCTTTCCTCATCTTCCGCACGGTACGAGAAAGCTCCTTGGCTTCATCGGCCTTAGCCTCCAGGTCTTTCAACAGACGGGCTATCTGATGGCGCATCTTCTCCATCTCTTCGGCCTTGGCCTTGTTCTCATCTTCAAGCTTGCTGTACCTCTCAGCGGCTGCCCGCAAATCCCGGTTCAGATCCACGTTCTTGGAATATTCCAACACCAGTTCTTTTTCTTTCTGAAAAAGCACGTCCTTGTTCTCTATCGCCTCTCTTTTTATTTTATTGGCATCCTCTTCATTGCGATCAAACCATTCTTTGCGCTTGAGCAGCTCTTCCTTAAACCCTGCCTCGGATTTCCTGGCGGCATCCAGGTTTTTCTGCAACTCAACGCGATCGGCATTTATTTTTTCCAATTCAGCGCTAAGACCGGCAGCCTGTTCCTGCAGTTTGGTTATCCGCGGATCCTGAACCGGGGCCTTTTTCTTGTTTTTATCATCAGCTGCCGGGATAGTCATAAAATACCATCCCAGGCCGATAACTATAAAAAGAGCCAATATCCCGATCAACATGTAAGTCATAATGCTTCTCCGGACTTATATATAGGAATAGAAAATACTTTCTTTAAATATACTACATTAACCGTTTACTTTCAAGGGGTTAGCGCAGGATATCTGAAAACGCTTTCCTCCCCCAAACAACAAGGCCGGATCTCCCAACCTATTGACGCGCAATCAGTTGTAAGACCCGGCCTTGATAATGGGCTGGCTATTATAACCCCTGCATAACCTTAATTACTTTCTCGTTTACCTTGTTTTGCTGGAGATAAGTAACATCTTCCGGGGTAAGGCTGAATTTGGAATTGCTCAGCCTGATGCGATCAATAATCACATCCTCATGAATATCCTGTTGAGTCAGGTCCACGATCTGCTGCAAGCTCATCTGGTTGGGATTTAACGCTGCCTGGGCCTGCTGCTGGGATTGAACGGACTGCTGCTGGGCCGGCTGCTTTTGTATCTGGCTGCCCACCAATGCCCCGCCTAAAGCCCCCAGCGCTCCTCCGATCAACGCGCCTTCGCCCCGGCCTTTGCCCCTGTCTCGGCCCTGGTTCCCAATGATCATCCCGGCGCCGGCGCCGACCAAGCCCCCGATAACCGCGCCTTCGCCTGCCCGGTTAGGCGAATTCTGACACCCGATAATGGAAAAAACCATTGCCGCCGATAAAAAAACAACTGTGATCTTTTTCATTGCTTCCTCCTTAATATTGATCAAAAACTGGCCGTTAAAGTCTTTTCCTCAAGCCCGGCTATTTCTTGCTGAAGCGCCGCGGGAAGGCCAAGTATATTCACATCCATAAACCCACGCACGATTATCGACTGCGCCTCCACAGCGCTGAAACCCCGGGAACACAGGTATTCTATTTCATCTTTACTGATCTTGCCGATAGCCGCTTCATGCGAAAGCTCCACGTCCCGATAATCGGTTTCCATCTCCGGTATCGCGTGGATATGGCCTTTCTCCGAAAGGATCAGGCCGCGGCATTCCAGGTGGCCTTTGACATTAGGAGTCTCGGCTTTCACGTGGCCGCGGGATATGACATTCCCTCCCAGGCTTACCGCCCTGACGATCATCTCGCTTTGCGTATTTTTCCCGCGCATTATAGCCCTGGACCCTATATCATGCAGGCATCCGGGATGAGAAAGTATCAACGAATTGAAACTTGCCCGTGAATTATCCCCGGAAAGCACGGCAGTCGGATACATAACGATTTCCTTGACCGGCTTAAGGCAGATATAATTGGATACGTAAACAGAATCCTCTTCAAGCAAAGCGATCCCCACGGGCTTTACGGAAACATCCTCCCGCCAGGAATGGATCATAGTGAAATTAAGATAAGCGCCTTTTTTAAGAAAGAACTCGGATAATCCCAGGTGGAACCCCTCTTTAGCGGAATCAGCCGCGGAACAGCCGGTGATCAAATATACCTTTGCGCCCTCTTCCACTACCACTACATTATGCACCTTTTGCTTAAACCCCTGAGATTTCAAAAAAAGACAGGCCTGAATGGGCATCTGCACAACTGCGCCTTTTTTGATCCGGATAAAATACCCGCCTTCTGTGTCTTTAGGATACTCGCGCCCCAGCCGGTCGAATGCCTGGCCTAAATACTCCCGGGCCTGAGGCTCCTTTTCCAGGGCCTCTCTAATATCCAATATATCCACGTCCTTGGTAAGGCTACGGGAGAACATCACCCTGCCGTCTTTCTGAAGAAAACTGGCGGAACGGGTATCTTCCGAGGCATCCAATCCGGATGAGGCAAGCGCCTCATTCTCCCCCGGTTCAATATGTTTAGCTAACTCTTCCCTGGACATGCAAACACTCCTTGCATTTTTCGTATCCGAATTTCCTTATGCTCACGAACATCTCCTTGGGATTGCCAACGCACCATAGCCTGCCGTCGATCATTACGCAGCCGTTCTGGGCCTTGACATAATCCAGGATATAACCGGTATGGGTGATCATCAAAGCCGATTTGCCCGGGCGGGAAAGATACTCGTTCAAGGCATTCCCCATAATAGATATGTTTTCCAGATCCACCCCTGACTCCGGCTCATCCAAAAGCAAAAGGTCGGGATCCTGCAATACTATCTGAAAAAGTTCCGAACGTTTCATCTCTCCTCCGGAAAAACCCATATTTATATCCCGGGGCAGATGATCGGACAAAGAAAGCCTTTCGGCTAATTCATTGACCGCCTTTTCGTCTTTCGATAAGAACCCGGCTATCTGAGAAAGCTTAACCCCGGTGATGCTCGGCGGATGCTGGTACATTATCCCCAAGCCGAGCTTGACCCGCTCTTCTATGGAAAGGCCGTTTATTTTCTTGCCCTTAAAGACTATATCGCCTTTTTTGACAGCGTACCCGGAAAAACCCATAACCGTCTTTAAAAGCGTGCTTTTACCGCTGCCATTGGGCCCAAAAAGCACAGCCGGCCGGTCTTTCTTGATGGAAAAATTAATACCCTCAAGTATCGGCTTGCCCGCCACCTCGACTGAAAGATCTATCACTTCCAACATCTCTATACGCCCTCTTTGGTTAATTCCGGATATTCTAACACAAAAGGGATTTATAGGCAATAAACCCTTTGTATTACACCCTGCGGCGGTATCCGACAATAATGGCTGCCGCGGAGATCGCCATCAACAGCAGGCTGATCCATTGAGACACACTGATCCCGGATAAAATAAAATTAGCGTCGTAATAACGCAGGCTCTCGATTATAAACCTGGTAAAAGAATAAAACAGTATAAAAACCCAGAATAAGAAACCGGGGAAATTCCTGCGTTGTTCAAGCCGCCATAAAAAAAAGAAGATAACCAAACAGGCTGCGGATAAATAAAGCTGCGTGGGCAGGACAGGCAAAGAACACCGGGCATTCCCGGATATTAATCCGTCTGCCACCTGTTGAGAGAAAGCAGGAGGGTCGCCCAAAGCCGGGTAACTCACGCCGAAACGCGGGGATATCTTGCCGTAGCAGCACCCGTTCAGAAAACAGCCGATCCTGCCGATAGCAATACCCAATGCCAGCGGTGCGGCGAAAATATCCAGGACCTTCATAATCGATAGCTTGTTCTTAATGAGAAAAAATACCGCAACAATAAAAGCGCAGATCAACCCGCCGTAAAACACCAGGCCGCCTTCCCAGAGCTTGACCATCTCCAGCGGATTGGCCATATAATAATTCCAGTTCATTACCACGAACATTATTCTCGCCCCCAATATAGACGAGATGGCGATATACAGGCTTAAGTCCATTATCTTATTCTTGTCTATGCCCTGCTTATGGCCGCGCACAGCAGCCAGAAGCGTCCCGCAGACAAAGGCCAAAGCCAGCAGAGCCCCGTAAGAATAAATATTGAACCCGCCTAATTTGAACAATACCCTGAACATAACCTATAACCCCAGTGTCTTTTTTATCGTTTCTTTGTCAAATCCGATAATGATCTTTCCGTCAATATCAATTACCGGCACGCCCATTTGCCCGGACTTGGAGACCATCTCATCGGCCTTTTGTTCATCAGCTCCGACGTCATAACTTTCATAAGGTATTTTATTCTCGTTCAGGAATTGTTTCGCGCGCACGCAGTAAGGGCAGGTAGCTGTGCTGTAAACCAGGACTTTCTTGGCCATTTTCGCCTCCCTGTTCATTTCAAATGACGCGGGGTAAGGTCGACCGCCTCTTCGACCTCCATTACTATCATATACTGCGGCTTGGGGAACGCCGCCTCCGGATGCCGGCCGGCGCTTTTTTCTTCCCGGAGATCCCGGATTATCCGCTGGCTTATCTTTACCGCCACCTTTTCCTCCCAAAGCCTGGTAATATTCTCCGGGAGCTGGTTTATTTTGACCACCCTGGCTTTTCCTTTAAGGCAATATCCCTGGAAGGAATGCTCATCAGCGGCAGTGATGTTCATCCGGGGATTCTTCTTCAGGTTGACGAAAGTATGCTTTAAGTAAAGATCCAAAAGATATACCCTGCCGGATTTATCCAGCTTGACTATGCTCTTGCAGGAGCTATTGACCCCGCCATTGTGATCAATGGTCGAAACGATCACAAAACTCTGTTTCTTAAAGAAATCGACTACTTCCTCGGAAAGGGCGCGCATATCTTTTATTTCACTTCCAGCCGTTGCGAATTCTGCCAAAGGCCGTGGATGTTGCAATACGAAGAAACCAGGATCGTTCCCGGTTTATCGCTTAAAAAACTAAAGGCGAATTCCGGCCGGGAATAAACAGTGGAGGCATTCGGCCCCTGGGCGGATTCACCATGGCTGCAGGCCTCGAACCTGGCTATCTGGACCGGGAACTTTTCCCCGTCCGCGAGAAAATACGCCTCGATCCAGCGGATATGATGCTCTGTGGTGTTAGGATGCGGGATCTCTTTGCCTACGCTGAGTTTTACCTGCACTGCTTCGCCTTTTTTAGCTTCTGTCGCAGCCTCAATGACCGGGACGTGCTTTTCTTTCTTCCAATCCGCGTTCTGGAATAAATCCTTTAATTCAGCCATTTTCCACCTCTTGTGTAGAGACACAATACCAGCGCAATTCCGATTAGCGCTGGGTACAAATTACTATCTCAACACCCGCGCAATTCCGAATAGCGCGGGGTGTCAATTATTACCCCAACACCAACGCTATACCAATTAGCGCCGGGTGCTAATTACACCTTCTCGAACATATCCTTGCCCACTCCACATTCCGGACATACCCAGGTATCCGGAATATTCTCAAAAGCGGTACCAGGCTTGATCCCCGCCGCGGGATCGCCAACCGCCGGATCATAAATATAACCGCAGACAGTGCAGCGATATTTTGCCATAGCCCCTCCTTAGATTTTCCCGGCGAATGATCTGCCGAATTCATAGCACGCGTTCAATTCATCAGTGTCCGGGACGAATTTAGCCGAAATAGAAGGCACTGCCAGCTCTATCCCTGAAAGCTTCACCACGTCTTCTATCTCTTTAACCGCGCCGCCTGCCCAGCCGAAAGACCCGAATACGCCGGCGATCCTGTTCTTGGCTTTAAAACCTTTGACCAGTTCCAGAAAACCGGAGATCTGCGGGAGCATATCATTGTCGTGCGTGGATGAGCCGAAAAGAAAACCCCGGGCATCGAGCATTTCAGTGATCACCTCGGTCCGGTCAGCCTGGTTTATATCAAAAAGCTGCACTTCCATCCCGGAATCGATCAACCCCCTGGATATGGCTTTGGCCATTTTCCCGGTCGATCCCCACATGGTTTCATAGACTATCACTGTTTTGGCCGATGGCTTCTGGCCGGCCCAACCAAGGTAAGCTTTGATTATCTGAGCGGGATCGCTGCGCCAGATAAGCCCATGGCTGGGGGCGATCATTTTTATCGGAATGTTCATCTTCTGCACTTCTTCGATCTTGCGCAAAACCAATCCGCTTAAAGGCCAGAGGATATTGGCGTAATATTTCCTGGCTTCCTCCATTAAAACAGATTGATCCACCTGGTCGTTAAACCTGGCGGAAGTGGCGTAATGCTGGCCAAAGGCGTCGTTGGGCATAAGCATCTCGTCTTCCGGGATATAAGTGAACATGCTGTCCGGCCAATGCAGCATTGGAGCTTCCAGGAAAACAAGCCTGCGGCTGCCTAATTTTATCCCGTCGCCGCTTTTAACCGCCTGAAAATCCCAGTCAGCGTAATAATGCTTATACAGGCCTTCTTTGCATTTCTGCGTTCCCAGCACTTTGGCCCCGGGGCATAATTTCATCAACTCCGGCATTGCCCCGGAATGATCGGTTTCCACATGATTGGCTATAACATAATCTATCTTTGCCGGATCGATCACTTCTTTGATCCTGGCGATGAATTCCGGAGCGAAAGCGGGCAGGACAGTGTCGATCAGCGCGATTTTGTCATCAACAATAAGATAAGAATTATAGGTTGTCCCTCTTTTAGTGGTGTAGGTATGGCCGTGGAAATTGCGCACGTTCCAATCCACCACGCCGACCCAATAGATCCCTTTCTTTATCTCCTGCGGTTTCATATCAGGGCTCCTTTACAAATTGGCTCTTATCCGCCCCGCACACCGGACAACGCCAGCTATCAGGAATATCCTCAAACAGCGTGCCTGGAACTATCCCGGAATCCGGGTCACCCAGCGCGGGATCATATATATAATTACATACTTCGCAGCGGTATTTCTGCCCGGCCCCGGGGATCTCCTGCTTATCCTCGCCCTTAATAAAAGTCGGGGCTGACTGCGGGGTTGTCCCGCGCTTGACCTTATGGTAATAATCATAGGTCATGGGCACGGCTTCCTTCAACAATTTCGATGCGGTTATCTCCCCCAGAAAAAGGGTATGCGTGCCGCAATCCAATTCCTTGACCACCTTTGCTTCAAGATATGCCAGGGTATGCTCTAAAACAACCGGGCATCCGGAATCCAGCGCGGAGAACTGCACATTCTCAAATTTATTTATTTCGCGCCCGCTCTTAAAGCCGAACTTGCCGATAAGGTCCAAAGGGCAGTTTTGGGTAAGCACTGATACCGTGAACCTGCGGCTTTCCCGGATGAACTCGTGGGTAAGATTATTCTTATTGATGCTTACCGCTATAGTCGCGGGCTCGCTGGTGATCTGAAATACGGTATTGGCGACCTGGCCATTAGTCCGGCCATTTTTATAAGAACAGACTATATACATCCCGTAACTAATATTATGCAGGACGCTAAGATCCATATAACGCTCTCCTTTTACAGCCCGACATCCTTAATTACTTTTTTTACCGCCTCTGCCGAATTCCTGAACGCCTTTTGCTCGGACTCGTCCATATCCAATTCCAAGACCTGCCGGACCCCGCTTTTGTTGACTACCGCCGGAAGGCTCAGGTATACATCTTTAACCCCAAGATATCCGTTGATCAGAGAAGAAACCGGCAAAATGGCGTTTTCATCATTGATGACCGCCTGGGTGATCCTGACCAGCGCAAGGCCTATGCCGTAAGAGGTTTCGCCTTTGCGCTCGATTATCTTATACGCCGAATCCCTTACCTCGGCGAAGATGGAATTGAATTCGTCCTCAGGGCGGCAGATATGGTTATTCGAACATACCGAACAATAATTCTTAAATAGCGCCCCGCCGATCATCGCCTTGCTCCAGACCGCGAATTCGCTGTCCCCGTGCTCTCCCAGGATATAGGCGTGGATATTATGCGGATCCACCCCGCAATGTTTGCTTAACAGGAAACGAAAACGCGCGGTATCTAAAACCGTGCCGGAACTCATCACCTGGCCGGCAGGCTTTCCGGAGATCTTATAAGCGGCGTAAGCCAGGATATCCACGGGATTAGTTACTACAAGTAAAAGGGCGTTCGGCGCGTGCTTTATGATCTCCGGGATCATCCGCTTAAACAGGCCCGCGTTATCCCTGACCAGATCGATCCGGGATTGTCCGGGCTTTTGTTTGCTGCCCGCGGTTATAACCACAATGTCGGAATTCCTGATATCCGGGTAATCGCCCGCGATCACTTCTACCGCCGGTATATACGGAGCGCCGTGGGAAAGGTCCATTACCTCGCCTTCCAGCCTCTTGCGGTCCAGGTCCACTATCACGATCTGCCTGGCCAGCGCCCTGCTCATTAAAGCATACGCATAGCGCATGCCTACGTTGCCGCATCCGATTATCGAAACCTTGGGTCTAAGATCATCCATAACGCCCTCTTTCTCTAAACATCCACGCCTATCCATTTACGTATCGCCAGCCCGATCAGGAAGTTTATACCGGCGATCCCCAAACTTATACCTGCCATTTCCATAAATCGCGCCTTGAATTTCAAACCTTTCGCTACCGAGATATAAAAAGTAAAAATAAAGATCGCCAGCAGCGCGAAAAGAACAACCAGGCTTAAACAAACAAATATATTCTTGAAAATCAAATACGGCGAGATCAATAAAGCCACGGTAAAACAATAGGCGATCCCGGTATAAATACTGGCCTTTAAGGGATCCTTCTTTGTTTCCTCCTGCTTGGTGGAAAGGTATTCCGAAGCAGCCATAGATAGAGCCGCGGCGATCCCGGTGATCAATCCGACTATAGCAACCAGGCGGGTTTTCTGCAATGCCAGGCTGAAACCCACCAGCGCGCCGGTCAATTCCACTAACGCGTCATTTAGCCCGAGAACCACGGAACTAACATACATCAGGCCTTCTTCGTCTACCAGGTCGATAAGTTCTTTTTCATGCGCTTCCTCATCATCGATGAGCCGGGAGACCGCAGGTGATACGTCCCTTAATTTAACATAGAAATCCTGAGCCAGGGCCTCTGCGTTCTCTAAAAGTTTCAAGCCAAAGGTGATCCCGAAGATCCTGGCTACCCAGACATAAAATAATATCTTTAACCGGTCCGGCTCGACATCCTCGCCGGAAATACCTTTCCAGAATTCATAGTGCGACAATTCATCCCGGGATATCTTTTCCAGGATGGCTGCCCGCCCTTTATCCTTCAGCGTTTGCCCAACTTGATGATAAATAAAATACTCGGTTATTTCATTTCTCTGGGCCTTCAGGACATTCTTTTTTAATTCCTGCGTCAGCATGTTCCTTTTTGGCATTTTCGCCGGCTAAAGAACTTGTATAATTCCATTGCCCATAACGGGAACGAGGAGATCGCGATCACCAGGAACCAATCAAATAAGCCGAGGGCTTCAGTCTTGAATACTGTCTGCAGGAACGGCATATACACTACAGCCATCTGCAGAAAGAATGAAACCAGGCAGGCCAGGATAAGTTTTTTGTTGGTGAATATGCCTATTTTAAAAAGCGACTCGGTCATGCTCCGGCAATTGAACGAATGGAATAACTGGCTGCAAGAGAGCACCACAAAAGCCGCTGTCCGGGCCCTGGCCAGGCCTTCTTTTTCCAGGTAGAGCACCAGGCAAAAAGCCAGCAAACTGCAAAAAGCTATAAAACTTCCCTGGACCAACATAATTATTCCCCGGGACCGGTTAACCACCGGCTCGTTGGGCTTTCTGGGCATGCGTTGCATCACCTTGGGTTCGACAGGATCAACCCCCAAAGCAAGCGCGGGAAATCCGTCGGTGACCAGGTTCACCCAGAGTATGTGTATGGGCAAAAGCGGAACAGGCATGCCTAAAAGCGAAGATACAAACATCACTAATATTTCTCCGGCATTGCAGGACAAAAGATAATGGATGAATTTCTTTATATTATCATATATGCCCCGTCCCTCTTCCACTGCCGCGACTATAGAGGCGAAATTATCGTCGGTGATAACCATATCCGACACTTCTTTGGTCACATCCGTACCGGTGATCCCCATGGCTACGCCGATATCCGCCTCTTTTACCGCCGGGGCGTCATTAACCCCGTCGCCGGTCATGGCCACGACCTCTCCCCTTCTGCGCCAGGCTCGCACTATCCTTAATTTATGCTCCGGGGATACCCGGGCGTAAACCGGTATGCGCTCGATCTCTTTTTCTAGCTGCGCATCGCTCAAGCGGTCAAGCTCCTCTCCGCTCAAAGCCCAGGATCCGCCTTTAAAGAATCCCAGGTCCTGGGCAATAGCCACAGCGGTATTCTTATGGTCTCCGGTTATCATCACTGTCTTGATCCCCGCGCTCTTGCAGATATTGACCGCCGCCCTTACTTCCTCCCGGGGCGGGTCGATCATTGCCGCTAGCCCCAAAAATATCAGATCCTTCTCGATATCCGCCGCTTCATATTCTTTAGTCTGGGCATCCAGGGGCCGGAAAGCGACAGCCAGGACGCGCATGGCCTGGTTAGCCAGATCGATATTGCTCTTGCTGATCCTTTCCCTATCCGCCGCGGTCAATTGCCGGATATCCCCGTTATCCTGTATATAGGAACAGTCATTCAATAATATGTCCGGAGCGCCTTTAACAAAGGCGCGCATCTTCTGATCCTTTGCCTGACGGACAACGCTCATCTTCTTGCGCACTGAATCAAAAGGGATCTCCTCAATAAACTGAAATTCACCTTCTGCGCGATCTTTATAAATACCCGCCTTTGCCGCCGCGGTCAACAAAGATGCCTCGGTCGGGTCTCCGAATATCCGGTAACCTTTTTCGCCTTTGGTCAACTGCGCACTATTGCATAATACCGCGGACAAAAGCATTTGTTTCAGGTCCGGAAAATCAGCCGGATTTATTTTTGTTCCGTCAGAACTGAATTCCCCCGCAGGTTCATAGCCGATACCGCTTACCTTGAATAACCGGTTACCGCTATAAACCGCCTGCACGGTCATTTCGTTCTTGGTAAGAGTCCCGGTTTTATCCGAGCAGATCACCGTAGCGCAGCCCAGGGTTTCCACTGACGGGAGCTTGCGGATAAGGGCATTGCGTTTGACCATGCGCTGCACGCCTAAAGCCAGGGCAATCGTCACTACCGCCGGCAGGCCCTCGGGGATAGCAGCGACCGCCAAACTTACTGCGGTCAAAAACATCGCTATCAAATTATCCCGGTTGAACCCTCCCCGGAACAACCCCAGAAGAAAAACCATCCCGACCAAAACAAAGCACACATAAACTATCCACTTGCCGAATTCCTCTAATTTTTTCTGTAAAGGAGTATCCTCCTGCTTTATATCCTGGATCATCCCGGCGATCTTGCCTAATTCTGTGCTCATCCCGGTGCTGATAACTACCGCCCGGGCCTTGCCTGACGCTACTGATGTGCCCAGGTAAACCATATTCGCCCGTTCAGCCAAAGGCACTTCTTTTTCCGGCAAAGCCTGCTGGGTCTTATCCACAGGCGTGGATTCCCCGGTAAGCGATGCTTCCAGGGTCGAGAAATTCGAACTGACCCAGAATAAACGGCTATCCGCGGGCACATGGTCCCCCGCTTCAAGCTCGATTATATCTCCGGGGACAATTTCCGCGGAAGGGATCACCTTGGGCTGGCCGTCACGAAAAACCTTGGAATTCGGGCTGGACAGTTTCTTCAGAGCGGCCAGGGATTTTTCCGCGCGGTATTCCTGGATAAAACCCATTAAGGCGTTCAGGATGACAATGCCGATGATCGCCAGGGCATCGATCCATTCCCGCAAGAAGCCCGAAACCAGGGCCGCAGCGATCAATATCCAGATAATAAAATCATTGAATTGTTCCAGGAATTTGACCAGCAGGCTTACCGGCTTCTTTTCCTTCAACGAGTTAGGCCCGTATTTAACCTTGCGGGCTGCGGCTTCCTGCTGAGTAAGCCCCTTATTCAAGCTGGTATCCAGCGTTTTTTCTATTTCGTGTATCTCCGACTGCCAAGCTGCTTTCATTACCCTTCCTTTTTGAGGTTATTTATTACCTATATTATCGCACAATCATTGTTTTACGGCAAGTTTGACCGCTATTTAAATACTCCCGGGATAGGATGGCTGCAGAACTTGCATTTGGACTTCTCTATATTGTTCTCCCGGATATCATAGACTTTTCTTTTGACCAGCGTCTTCTGGCAATTAGGGCAAAGGCTGTCATTTCCCCAGCTGTAAACATTACCTACATATACATATCTTAGGCCCGCGTCATAGCCCAGCTTCATAGCCAGTTTTAAGGTTTCTTCGGGCGTAGGATCCTGGGAAGTGAATTTATAATTCGGATAGAACCTGGATATATGCCAGGGGATATCCTTGTCCACTCCAGCCAGGAACTCCGCTATACTCTTTAACTCCTCAGGGGAATCATTGCTACCCGGGACAACCAGCGTAGTTACTTCAACCCATATATCCGATTTGCGCAAAAGCCTGATCGAATCCAGGACCGGATCAAGACTTCCACCGCAAAATCTCCTGTATGAACTTTCATTAAAGAATTTAAGGTCAACATTCGCCGCACTAAGATAGGGCTTAAGCATCCTGACCGCCTCAGCGCTCATATAACCATTGGTGACAAAGATATTGTGGAGCCCTTTAGCCCGGGCGAACTTGGCAATCTCCAGGGCATATTCAAAGAAAACAGTCGGCTCGGTATAGGTATAGGATATACTCTGGCAATTTTGCTTTATCGCGCTGGCCGCTATATCTTCCGGAGCAAACTCCTGGCCCCAGGGCACTGAGCCGTCTTTCAGCGAAACCTGGGATATCTCCCAGTTCTGGCAGAAGCTGCAGCGGAAATTACATCCGATAGCGGCAATAGAAAGACTTTTGGATCCGGGCAAGAAATGATAAAGCGGTTTTTTCTCGATTGGATCGACATTGGCGGCGATCACCTTGCCGTAAACATGGGTATAAAGCGTGCCGTCCAGATTCTGCCTGACCCCGCAGAAACCGAATTTCTGGTCAGGGATATTACACTGGTGGCTGCAGAGAAAACAATGGGCCTGCTTATTCTTTAATTTCTCATAGAGCAGCGCTTCTTTCATTTTTGCACCTCATCAAAATTTGCGGATCCTGTCATAGCATTAGGTCAGTGAGGACTGTGTCAGTCGCTCGAACAGTCCTCGACCTTCGGTCTGCGGAACTCGCTTGGTGACACAGTCCTCACTATCTTTATGGCAGCATCTCCTTATTATTTTCGGAAGTGCACAAAAACTCTGCCGAAATTCTTATCGTCTTTTTCTATTCGATGATACAGCAGTTTTATCTCCGGCTGCTGTAAGAAACGCAAAACGTGTTTCTTCAATTGCCCGCTGCCCTTGCCGGGGATGATCTCAACTAAAGTGATGCCTTTTCGCACCGCTTCTTCAATGACACGCTTAAGCTCAACATCAATTGCCCTTCCTTTATTAAAGATATCGTGCAGATCCAGCTTAATTTTTGCCATTATTCTTTACGCGCCTCTCCCCGAATATCCCAACCGCCCAGGCAACAAAACGGATAAGCAATAAAGTTAAATAAAGAATGAATATTTTAAAAATAAACGGTTTATTTAAAAAGCGAACGAATAGTCTAGACCGATAAATCGCCCCGGGATTTACACAACGCGATCCTTTTAAAGTAGCTTTAATGCCTGCCGTATCCATAAATTCCTTTATCCGTTTCTTAATAAGTTTTGGCGCTGGATTAAGCGCTTCTTCCATAAGCTCTTTAGAATTATAACCGCTGCGGATCTCCGGATATATATTTATAGTGCAAGTTTGCCCGTTAACAAACGCCAATCGATACTTTGGGAACACAATGGGTATTTGCGTAAAAACCCGCAGCAGTAAATACAACGCGATGCCCAGCCCTATAATTATCAATCCCTCTTTCGCGATTATCCGATTGATCTGTTTTTTATCCATTCGTCTCCTCTATTCCAAGACCCGGTCTTGCAAGCCATTGACGCCTAACAGTTTATCAATCAGAATTCATTTTATCCGAACTTATCACAATTTCTGATAAGTTCGGGGATCAAACAAATCTCCACTCAAATTTTGCGGAGTCCTGCTTATCGGCAGACAGGACCCGCAAAACTTTCATTGCGAGAAACCCGACAGATACATTTATAATCTATACTTCACCGATTCTTCATCGGGTATTGGCGCGGAGGATAGGATGCGCTCTTCTTTAAGCGGAAATTTACGGCAAATGATATCTATGGTCTCTTTTCCATTAAGATCGCAATAGCGGGCATTGATCCCGGCGCAAAGCTTGATCTGCTCTTCGGTCAATTCGCCCCTGGCTAATGCCGTCGGCCCACCGATATCCAAAGGCGGAAAAAATAAATGATCGCCTTCCTGGGCCAGCTTTTCGATCTCCTCATTATCCCGGATATCCCTGCCCACGACCAGCTTGACGCTATCGCTGATCCGGTAATGCCTGCCTAATTTCAGAAGCGCGACATTATCCAGATCATATTTACCGCGCTTAAACAGATCGCGCAGTCTCACCGCGAAACGCGGCTCGGTCAACAGGCATCCGCCTGCGGCATTAGGATAGTCGATCACCCCGATCATCACCGCCAGGTCGATCTGGGGCTTGCGCGACCTGCCGTTGAAATCAAATAATTTATCCCGGTCCACCCAGCCTTTTTGCTCGGGGAGGCTCGGCTCAAGCACTTTAGCGGATAACGGTCTGAGGATACAATCCTTTACCCCGGCATCCTCGGCGATCAAATTCAAGGCGCGGACGTGCTGAGACATCGGCCGCTGGCCCAAAACCTCTCCGGTGATCAGGAATGAAGCGCCCAGCTCCTGCATAAGCTCTTTGGCTTTCTTGAGCATAAGTATCTTGCAGTCAATGCACGGATTGACGTTGGCGCCGTGGCCGTGTTTAGGATGCCGGACGATCTGCAGGAATTCATCTCCCAACACTATGGTCTTCATCTCTATGCCCGAGGCGCTGGTAAGCGCTTCGGCAAAACTGGGGCCGGGCTTTTTCTGGCGCAAAGCAAAAGGTATTTTAAAATAAACCCCGATAACTTCAATACCCAGGTCCTTGACCACTTTTGCCGCCAGGATGCTGTCCAGTCCGCCGGAAATCAACGCAATAGCTTTCATTGTATTTTAAGTTATCGGTTATTTATTAGTTAGAATGCCAGGAACTTCTTGGTCAATGCCATAAAGGCAATACCGGCCAGGAAAGAAATGAACGCCAGGTTGGCTTTTTTAGTGTCCCGCTCTTTGTGCAGCTCCGGAATCAGATCGGAAGTAGCGATATAAATAAAGCCGCCTGCGGTCAGAGGCAGGATAAAACTGGAGAAGTGCGCTACTTTATCGGCTAAGAAATACCCGGCTAAAGCGCCTACCATTGCCGCCAAGGCGGATATAAAATTAAAAAGCAAGGCCTTAGCCTTGCTGAAACCACCGTAAACCAATACCCCAAAGTCCCCCAACTCTTGCGGAATCTCATGAAAAATCACCGCCAGAGTGGTGACAATTCCTATCTTTATAGAAACTGTAAAGCTGGCCGCGATGATCATCCCGTCCAGGAAATTATGGAACCCGTCTCCGACGAGATTAAGATAAGTGAAGCTGTGGACCTTGCAGACCCCGTGCTCGTGGCAATGCCGCCAGAAAAAGTACCTCTCCATCAGGAAGAAAATGATTATCCCGAGTATAACACCGTAAAAAACAGGAGTGCTCGGAGTTTCCTCCAGGACTTCAGGCAGTATATGCAGGAACGCGCCGCCGATAAGGGCCCCGGCGGAAAACCCGATCAGGTAGAACAGGATCTTTTGCAGCAGGTTTTCTTTTATTAAGAGGCTGAATATGCCTATAAGAGAAATAAGGCTGACTACTAATGTGCTTGCAAGTATCCAGATTAAAAGCATGGAAGGAACCTTCAGGCTGACAGACGCTAAACCTTTTTAAATAAAAGATTTACCCTAAATTGGGCTTTCTGCCTTTATTGGCTTTCTTGGAGCGCCAGTTAAGCTTTCCTCTGCGTTTTCTTTTACCCATCTTTAGTTTCCTTTTTAATTAATATTTGTAATAATTAGCCGGTATGGTCTGTGAAATATACCGGATCGCCTCAATGATACAAATGCGTATAGCTTTTTCCATCGGCGTATTCGCGTAAGACGACAACCCTCCGCCCAAAGCCCATCCGCCGAAAAACCCGGCCATAAAACCTCCCGAGACATCCGTAGCCTGGCCCTGCACCCGGGTAGCTGCCAGAACCTCAGAAGTCGCGGTGTCCACTATACGGATATCCAAGGCCATATGCGCTTTGTTCATCGAAGCGCCAAGCAGCCCTCCAAGAATACCGCTGCCTACTCCGCCGCCGCCGCCGATCCCGGCGCTTCCGCCGGACGCCTCAGGCTCGAACTCGGTCACCGCTGCGGTAATTATCAGATCCGCGGTTTTGATCTGGCCTCTTTGCGGACCGGCCCCCTGCTGGGCCGCGCCTGAAATTGATAATTCCTGTTCTTTCATTATCGCGTCCAAGACCTGCCGCTCGACTACCCGAAAACGATTACTGTTGACCAGCGCGGTTACTGTCATCTCTTTCAACCCCGAACCGATCTCGCCGGTAGCCTTGGCGGCCTTTACATCGAAATCAGCCACGGCAATGCGCGCCCGCGGACCGGAATAAGGAGGCAAAGGCTCAGCGCCCGCGTTATTATCCACTCTCGCGCTGGGCTGGGTCAACTGCTGCAATGTTTCACAGCCGGAGATCCCGGCAGTCAGGAAGATGCAAAATATAAAACCTAATATCCTCTTCATTATTAAACCCCCTATTGGGCCGGCTTTTGGTAAACTGCGGGATCGTCCAAATCAACAGGCTGCTTATTCAATATCATTATCACCTTGGGAGCCAGGTTTGAGGCGGCGCTGACCAGAGCTTCTTTCCCTCCGGTGATCACATCCAGATGAGCTGAATTGCCCGAAGCATCCAGATAAGCCATTATTCTTTTGTCTTTAACCCGAATAAGTTTAGCGGACAGATTGGCGAAACACGAGCGCATAGATGATTCAGGGACATTGCCTCCCGCGGAAGCCACTGCTTTGCCCAGCACTATGTAATCCGCTTTAGAATTGCTGCCTAACTTGACCGAAGCTTTATCCGACAGATCGACCATGCGAAAGGCGCGGTCCTTCTGTATGAACGATTCAAGCTCAGAAGGCTCTATTATGTCATAACCCTCTTCGATAAGCTTTGAAGCTATAACCGCTTCCGTAGCCGAAAGATCCACTTCACTCGCCCACCATCCGGTCCTGGGACCGTTTATATTCTGTTCGGCGATCATAAGTATGATCTTCGCCTTACCCTCTGCGGCAAACACAGAAGACAGGGAGAAACCGAAAATAACCGCAAAAATAAAAGAAATTATGGGTTTTTTCATTTTATCCTCCAGTTTTTATATTATAAGCTGCTTTCAGTTTATGTCAAGCAGATTGGGTATTTTCGACAGATCGGCAGCCCGGGGAATTATACGAAACGGTTTTTCGCGACTAAGCTCCTTGCGGCTGCTGGAACCGGTAGTTACCATAACAGTCTTGACCCCGGCCCTTGCCCCGGCCTGGCTATCGATCGCCATATCCCCTACATAAAGGCATTCTCCAGGGGTCAATGAAGCCCGTTTGATGATCTTATTAAGAATATCCGGATAAGGTTTTCCGCGCTTAAGCTTATCCGCGCAAAGCACCTGATCGAAATACTGCCTGATCTTAAGGTGCTTCATTAAAATAAGTGAAAAAGCGGTCGGCCGATTGCTGGCTACTGCCAGCATATAACCCTTTGCTTTGATCTTCTTCAAAAGCCGGAGCACTCCGGGAAAAAGCCGGCTTTGGATGATAAGGCTTTTTTTATGATGCCTGCGGTAAACCAATAACGCCTTCTCCAGAACTGGCTCCGGAACAAACGGTGCAAGCAGGTTCTTATCTCCCCAGCCTACTGCCTTACGGATAACGCCGGTTTTCTGGACAGGACAATTAAAACGCCGCATAGTGTGATTGAAACTGGAGTTAATGGCGGGATAGGCGTCGATCAATGTCCCATCCAGGTCAAATATAACAAGTTTCATCCCTCTATCAACCATCTTTCATCCCCATAAAAACAAAGACAGGATATTCTCCTGCCTTTGTTGTAATTCTGTGGTCTCAGGGCGCTGCGCCCTGGCGTTAATCTTCTTCGATATACTCCTCAGATTCTTCTTCAACAACCGGAGCCGAGGCAATAGTCGGGCTAACCGGGCCGACCGCGCTTACCTGGCCTTCGCTCGCCGGGGCCTCGATTACCGGAACAGCAGTGGCGTCGGAATCTACGGGGCTGGCCGGCCCTACCGCGCTTATGTCGCCGGGTCCGTCAACAACCCCTGCTGCCGGAGCCGGGGCATCAAAACTAGCCGGGCTGATCGGGCCTGTGCCCACTTTTTCCGGTATCAACTCCTGCTCTTCCACATCGCCGATATCCTCGATCTTTTCCACGCTGATATTCCGGGCGGAATTCCTACCGTCAGCGCCGATAACATAATCGATGCTTACCGTATCCTGAATCTTGATCTCCGCCAAAGACTCGCTGTTCTCAAACACCGTCTTATCATCAACGGACATAGTCATCTGTTTTTCCATATCCGTATCATAATCAAGGTATTTCACCGCAAATGACTTGGCATCCTGGTCTATGGAAACAACCTCTCCCCATATCCACTGTATCTCGGCCGCGGCATCCTGCGCGGAAAGTTGCTCCTGTTGAGCAAAAACAAAGCCCGTATTTAAAGATATTAAAAGACCGGTTATTACTGTTAAGATAACACCTGTTCTCTTATACATCACAGCCTCCTTTTGGATTTTTTGCAGTGTATCATACTTTACCATCGGTGTCAATCCAAAACAAGCGGTCAGTAACTTCGTTTATGCCATTCTTAAAAAATATTTTTAACGCGTGCTTGTATCCGGGAATAGATCCCTGCCGCGGCAAGTATCTTTACTGTCTCTCCGGCGGCAAAAGGCGCAACGCCGAGAATAAACGCCTGTAAAAAACTGTATCCGAAAAGCAGTTTAAGCCATAAGGCGCCGCAAAAAAATAAGACGGCGTCTCCCAGTAAGAATATCCCTGCTGTCGCCAAAAGGCTCATCCGCCCCGGTTTTAACGCCTTTCCGATAAATGCCGCGGCCAGGATAAACCCCAAGATGTATCCTCCGGTAGGCCCGGCCAGATAAAACAAACCGCTGCCTGTACCGGTAAACGCCGCCGCGCCGGCCACCCCCAGGACCAAGTAAGCTAACTGGCTCACCGCTCCCAGGCCCGGGCCCAGACACGCCCCGGATAATAGAACAAAAAATGTCTGCAAAGTTATTGGCACAGGCGTAAATGGCAGAGGTATGCGCACAAAAGAGGCTAAGCTCATCAAAACCACAAAAGCCCCCACGCCAAGCGCCCTATTCAAGTTCTTGCTTAATGACACTTCCCTGTTCAATGATATGTCCATTCCCCCTCCATAATTCATATTATATACCGATCAAAAAACGCTCATTTAGCCATCATTATTATACATACAAAAACCGGATAGTAAAGTATGAATACAAAAGGGCTGATAACCGCGCGTTTTAAAACGCATTGCGCCTGGTCATCAGCCCCATATGCCGCTACTGTCTGAATATTATTCCTTGGCTATAGCCAGGGTGATCACGCCAACCAGAATAAAGAACAACCCGACGCAACCCTTGATCAAAGCCAATAGATAAAAGCGGCCTTTTAAAGTAAGGTACGCGCCGAGGGCTAAGAACGCAAGGCCTAAAATCACCTTGAATGCCATAGCCGCCGCCTTCTTGCACCCGCATTCCTTTTTCCCCTGTTTTGCCTCGTCAGCCATCCCACCCTCCTTGTGTAGAGACACAACACCGACGCATATTCCGATTGCGTCGGGTGTCAGTTCTCATTACAACACCGACGCATATTCTCCGCCACGGGGCGGATACCGGCTTATTCCTATAAAGCCGGGTGCCGATTGCGCCGGGTGTCAATTCTCTTTCGGTCTGCTTTTCCATCTCCGGTGTATCCAGCTCCATTCCTGAGGATACCTGCGGATATAGGACTCGATTATTTTCGTTATCCTTTGAATATTGTTCACTATCGTCTCCGCCTCATCTTTGCCCTTGAGCAGATCTAAAGCCGGCTCGAACACTATCCGGTGCGTATCATCTTTCTGCCTGATAATAAAACACGGCAGGATCGCCGCGCCTGTTCTCTGGGCAAGGACCACCGGGCCGGTGGCAGTAGCCGCTTTTCTGCCGAAGAAATCCACGTATACGCCCGATGTCCCGAAATTCTGGTCAAGGGGGATCAACAAAAGCCTGTTCTCCCGCAAAGCCTTTATGGTATTCGCGACGCAGGCTGTACGGGGAATACTGCTTATGGTATTTATATCCAATTTCGCCCGGTCAGTTTCAAAAAGTCCCTCTATTTGACGGTTCTTCAGCGGACGCATGATCACGCTGGTCTTATATCCATCAATACTGAGTTTTGCCAGCATTAACACAAAATTACCGAAATGGCCGCTGACCAATATCACCCCTTTACCCTTTGCCAGCGCCTGATCAAGATGCTCTTGGCCTTCAATAGTGGAACTTGACCTTATAAACCCCGGCCTGCCTATGACAAAAGCCAGCTCTGAGGAGGACTTGGCCATATAAATAAAACAATCCCTGGCAATCTTTTTGATCTCTGCCGGGCTTTTAGTCTTTCCAAAAGCATGGCTAAGCCCCTCAAAAGCCACCCGTCTATGCCTGGCCAAGAGCCAATATCCAACAGTCCCAAGTTTCTCAGCGAACAAATACAGGTTTTTCCGGGATATATGCCGTATTATCAATGAGCAGGCGATTAACGCAATACTGCTGAGTATATTAGCGAAAACTCTTTTTATTTTCTTAAGGATCATCTTCTTATATGGGAATTACAATTTATAACCGATTTTGCGCAGAAGATCTTTACGCCAGGCCTTATCTTCAGGTGATTCCAGCCCGTCCGGCTTGCTGCCGTCCACTACCCCCAGGATACCCCGGCCCAAGGATGTCTCCGCCAGGATCACCTCAACCGTATTCGCGCTGGCGCAATAAATATTGCAGACCTCCGGAACATTCTTAATGGCATTCAATACATTTATAGGATAGGCGTCTTTGATCAGTATAATAAAGCTGTGCCCCGCTCCCAAGGCCAGGCAGTTTTCCCCGGCCAGCTGCTTCATTTGTTCGTCATTGCCTTCTATCCTGACTTTGCAACTGCCCGAAGCCTCGGAAAAAGCCAAACCGAATTTTATCCCCGGGACGCTGTTGACCATAGCTTCATACAAATCTTCAGCGCTTTTGATAAAATGACACTGCCCCAGTATGACATTAACGGTTTCCGGTTTGTTTATCCTGACTGTCTTTAATTCAAGCATTATCCTCTCCGCTTTTCCCCTATTTTACCACACAAATATCCCGGGTCAACTGCTTAAGACCGGCTATTGCCCGGATCTTTCCGCTTTTTCCATATCCTGCGACCGGTCCAGGCTTAAATCAATCCGGCTGAACAGGCTTTCGCCCGAAGGGAGTACAAGAAAGAATTTGTTGCAGGTATCGATAAAAACTTCGGCATTATCAAGTTCGAGATCCAGGATATGGCCTCCGGATGCGGCATCATTGGATAGAAAATGAAAATGATAACCAGGCATATTAACGCCTTTGACGTATTCCGGCATCCTAAAACCCACAATAGTCCCTGATGCCGACGCCAGGTCAAAAACCGGCTGGGTCTTGGTCACCTCCGCCAACGGCGGATAAGGTTTCTGTTGAACGGGGACACTGCGCGTTTTTACTCTGGAAAAATCGCCTTTTATCTTTATCGCGCAGAAGATATTTTTGTTGTGGATCTGCCCGTCTATTGCTTTTTCAAGGGCGGTAAGATCTGTTTTTCTGTTCAACGAAAAAACGACATCCGGCTTGAATTTAACCACCGAGGCGAACGGGCTGCGCAGACAGGCTCGCGGACGATAAACCTTGCCGTCCGCCTTTACCTGGTAAATCTTGCCGTCCAACAGGACCATTTCCCCATCCAGGCCTTCAAAAGTCCCTATCCCCAGGTCTCCCCGGCCGATCAACTCCTTACAACTGACCTGGCCGTCATAAGCTCCGGCAAGCAGGGCATCCAATGTAGAGAACTGGATAACAGTATTCCTGGGCAAACCACAGCAACCACAAAATCCGGCCGCCATAAAGAATAATATCAGGATCCCGTATCTACGCATATTTTCACCTCAAATAAATACACAACACCAATCCATACATCAACTTCCAGCTTGATTATACCTCTTCCGCGCTGTTTTTACAACGGGGAATTAGAGCCAAAAAAAACATTGCCAATACGGCCAAACGGCCTATAATCTGTTTTATGAACGGTTGCGATACCCCTGATACGCACTACCGCAGGATCCGAACTATCCTGATCTGGATACTGGCCCTTAATTGGCTGGTGGCCTTGGCCAAGATCATTTACGGGTTATTCAGCCGCTTCAGCAGTATGACCGCCGACGGGTTCCATTCCCTCGCTGACGGCACCTCAAATATAATCTGCCTGATCGGCATACATTTTGCCAGCCAGCCGACAGATAAAGACCACCCTTACGGCCATAAGAAATACGAAACACTGTTCTCCCTGGTAATAGCCGGCTTGCTTTTTTTCGTCTGTTTCAACCTGTTCAAAGAAGGCGTCGCTAAACTGCGCCATCCGGCTTATCCCGATATAAACCCGGTTAGTTTCTGCGTAATGCTCGTTACCCTTGGAGTGAATTTATGGGTAATGCGCTATGAATATAAAAAAGGCCGGGAACTGAAAAGCGACCTGCTCATATCCGACTCTTTGCATACCAAAGCAGATATCTTTATTTCGCTTTCGGTAATCGCCGCGCTGGTCGTCATGGCGTTAAAAGGCCCGGCGATAATCGACCCGGTCATAACCATCATGATCTCCCTGTTCATCGCCCACGTCGGATTCAAGATAGCCAGAGAAAGCGCGAGCATCCTATGCGATACGGCGGTGATAATGGATGACCGCAAGATATCCGATGTAGTGCTGAAGATAAAAGGAGTAAAAACCTGCCATAATATCCGCACCCGCGGCAGGCTTGACGACATACATGTCGATATGCACGTCCAAGTAAACCCGCACATGCATATAGACGACGCCCACAAGATAAGCGACACCATCGAAGAGGTTTTAAAAAAAGCTATCCCCGGGGTAACTGATGTGGTCGTGCATATGGAACCTTTGGAAAAACATTAAATACCCTTCAAGATGAACCACAGCCCGCAGCTGGCTACCAGCCCCATGATCCCGCCGAAATAAAACGTCGCCGCGGGCCCAAAGAATTTCCAAAGAAGCCCGGCCAATAAAGAAGCCGGCAAAAGCCCGATCCCCACCAATGTCGCGTGCAGGCCCATAGTAGTGGCTTTAAGGTCCTGCGGAGATATATCCGTTACCAGGGCTTTCTCCACGCCCTCTGTAAATCCCATATACATCCCGTAAACGCCGAAAAGCACCCAGAACATCAGCATAGACGTATTCAAAGCAAACCCCAGATAAACCGCCGCGTACATCAGGTAACCCAGGACCAGCACCTTCTTGCGGCCGATCTTATCGGAAAGCCGGGAAGCAGGATAAGTAAAAAGCACACGGGAGATATTGTAAACAAGGTAAAGCAGGATCACCGCGGGCAAGGGATTGCCCGCGTCTTTGGCTCTAAGTAAAAGGAACTGATTGGAAGAATTGCCCAGAGTAAATATAAAAGTAAATATCAGAAAAAGTTTTAACCTTTTATCCAAACTTTTCCACTGGAATTTTATCTTCGGCCTGGCGTTCTCTTTTACCCCGCCTTTTTCCTTTACCAGGAATAAAAACGCGACGCCCAGGAAAGCCGGTATCAAAGAAAGCAGGAATATATTACGGACATTCCCTTTATAATACACCACGAAAAAATATGCCAGGATAACCCCGCCTACCGCGCCTAACGCGTCCAGGCTGCGATGCAGTCCGAACGCCGCCCCCCTTTTTCCGGAACCCGTAGATTCGGCGATCAACGCGTCCCGCGGAGAGGTACGCACCCCCTTACCGAACCGTTCGATCATCCTGCCAGCCATGACTAAGCCCCAACTGCCGGCAAAATACAGGAATAATTTCCCGGCCGCGGAATTGGCATAACCGAAAATAGTGAACGGCTTGCGCTTCTTCAGTTTATCCGACCAATACCCGGAAAAAACTTTCAAAATGCTGGCGACGCTCTCGGCGATACCTTCGATCAAACCCAGGATAGCCGGGCTTGCGCCCAAAGTGCTGACCAAAAATACCGGAAGTATCGGATAGATCATCTCGCTGGAGACATCGGTCAAGAAACTGGTAATCCCCAGGATGATGATATTAAACATTCTTCCTCCTGTTTCTTAATACCACCGCTCCCAATAAACCCGCCAGGATCAGGATAAAGATATCGCCGTAACGCGTATAAAAAGTCAAACCATAACCCCCTGTCGATAAAAGCGCGGTTTTATGGCCATCAATGAAGATATTTCTTCCCCGGCCATCCCGGATAACATTAAATGCCTTCCCTTTTGGCGCAATAAATTCGGATATCCCGGTGTTCGCGCAGCGCGCCACAGGCACCCTGTTCTCTACTGCCCGGAACACAGCGCAAAGGCTGTGCTGAAAGGAAGCGGGTGTATGCATATACCAGGCGTCATTAGTAATATTCACCAGGAAACCGGCGCCCGCGCGGACAAAATTACGGGATAATTCCGGGAAAACATCCTCAAAACAAATCAATACCCCGAATTTGCTTTTTGCTTTGTTCGCGCCGGCGATGTCAAACAAGGTATATTCCCTCCCGAAAGATATCTCGCCGATGGGCACTATCGTATCCAAGAACGGCAGGACTTTGCGTAAAGGGATGTATTCGCCGAACGGCACAAGATGCAGTTTATCATACCTCTGTTCCAATATGCCTTGCCGGGAGGTCAAGACAGCGCTGTTATAATAAGAATTGCCCCGGAGAGTTACCGCGCCTAAAAGCAGCGGCAGGCTGTTTTCGCGGCAGAACTGCCGGACTATCTCATAATAAACCGGGTCTGCTTCCAATATCACCGGCAAAGCCGCTTCCGGCCAGACAACTACGTCGGGATTGTCCCGGACTGCCTTACGGGTGATATCCAGGTATTTATTGATTATGAAATCCTTGGTGCCACTGCTCCATTTCAATTCCTGGGGAATGTTGCCTTGGATGATCGCGACCTTAAATGAGTTAATATTTAACGGCTGGGGGCCGCGGTTTAATTTGTAGAAACCGTACGCGAATGCGGCTATCAGGCATAATATCGGAACAGATAATCCCTTGATCCTCGCGCTAACCGGCAGCCGCTCGCTTCCGGCAGACGCCCGCTTAACGCATACCGCGTAAATAGCGACGTTCGCCGTCAATATCAGGAATGAAACGCCCCATACCCCGGTAATATCCGCGATCTGGATGATCGGCAGGTTTAAGCATTGGCTGTACCCGGTCAATGCCCAGCCGAACCCGGTCAAAAGGTCGCTGCGCAGGTATTCCAAAATCACCCAGAAACCAGGGACCAGAAGTATTGCCGAATTCCGATGTTTAGAAAAGAAATACGCGCAGGCGGCTCCGAATACCCCCTGGTATAAAGCCAGGTACAAAAGCATAAGCGCAAGGCCAAGCCCGGTTACATAAGCCAGCCAGTAAACGGTCGCCAGCCAGAAAATAATCCCGCCGGCATAGGCGATCAAAAAAGCCTTAACCGGGGCTTTCCCGTCTATCGCAACAAATAAAGGAATAAAACCGAACCAGGAGACGAGCCAGAATATCCCGTTAAAAAATGGCAGGCAAAGCAGTATTGCGGAAAAAGAAGACAGAACAAAAGGATTAAAGACAAATCTTTTTATCACCGGCCGATAAACCAGCTGTTTTTCTAAGCGCCGCAGCATTTTTTATATTTCTTGCCGGATCCGCAAGGGCAAGGGTCATTTCTGCCCACCCGGGCTTGCGTCTTTTTTGCAGGAGCGTGCTTTTGCTGCAAACTATCCGGAGAAAAGTCGGCATTACCCGGGGGTTGGTCCTGGCGGGGATCCGCCGGACGGCCGGCTTCCGGATGAATCATCTCCTGGCCGCCGGAATCAAAAACGCCTTTGAACCTCGCGGTCCTGGCAGGCTGGAGTTTGAAGATCATCTCCAGGGACTCCTCTTCTATCCCGGCGATCATTTCGCTGAAACCCGTAAAGGCCTCGTTCTTGTATTCGATCAAGGGGTCCCGATTCCCGTAAGCGCGCAGGCCTATGCCCTCGCGTAATTTATCCATCGCGTAAAGATGATCTTTCCACTTGCCGTCGATCATCTGCAGAAAGACCATCCGTTCCATATCCCGCATTATATCCGAGCCTACCGCCTTTTCTTTTCCTTCGTAAGCCAGCATAACCGCCTTGAGCAGATCTTCTTTTATATCGGACTTCTTGTCCTCTTTAAAAATTTTCTGGTCCAGGGACAGGCCGAATTTCTGCTGCACTCCTTCGATTATACCGGAAAGATCCTCGTCTTTTATTTCAACCGCGTCTTCTTTGATATACTGATCGACTACCGCCGCGATGACCCTTTGGGCCATTCCTGAAATATCCTCTTTGAGCGAGATGCCTCCCAGCACAGCCCGGCGCTGCCCGTAAATCACCTCTCTCTGTTTATTCATCACGTTGTCGTATTCCAGAAGCTGTTTGCGGATCTCGAAGTTATGCTGTTCGACCCGGTGCTGGGCGGTTTCGATGGACTTGGAGATCATCCTGGCCATATGCCCATCTTTCAGGGTCAAAGGCTGGCCTTCGGTATCAAGGCCATCCAAAAGCTTCATTATCCATTCCGGGGCGAACAAACGCATCAGTTCATCGGAAAAAGAAACATAGAACCTGGACGATCCCGGGTCGCCCTGACGGCCGCAGCGGCCGCGCAGCTGATTGTCGATACGCCGGGCCTCATGCCGCTCCGTGCCCAGCACATGCAATCCGCCCAGCGAAACTACTTTTTCATGCTCCTGGCTGGTCTGAGCCTTATAACCGGCGAGGGTCTTTTTGTATTCATCGTAATAAAGAGGGTCTTCCGCGCCGAATTTCTGCCTGGCTATGCTCTTGGCGATGAATTCGGCGTTGCCGCCCAATAAAATATCCGTGCCTCTTCCTGCCATATTGGTGGCGATGGTCACGGCCTTATGCCTTCCGGCCTGGGCCACGATCTGGGCTTCCATTTCATGATATTTGGCGTTAAGCACCTGATGGGGGATGCCGCGTCTTTTAAGCATCCCGGAAAGCCTTTCCGACTTTTCTATGGAAATAGTCCCAACCAGGACAGGCTTGCCTTTGTTATAATTATCGGCGATCTCTTCGACCACGGCGTTGAATTTTTCCTCTTCGGTCTTATAAACGCAATCATGGTAATTAGCCCTGATCAGGGGCCGGTTGGTAGGGATGACTACCACGTCCAGCTTGTATATGGACTTGAATTCATTAGCCTCGGTATAAGCCGTTCCGGTCATACCCGAAAGTTTCTCATACATCCGGAAATAATTCTGGAAGGTGATCGTGGCCAAGGTCTGATTCTCCTGCTCGATCTTAAGCCCTTCTTTTGATTCTATAGCCTGATGCAGGCCGTCGGACCAGCGCCTGCCGGGCATCAGCCTGCCGGTGAATTCGTCAACTATTATCACCTGGCCATCCTTGACTATATATTCGGTATCCAGCTTGAAATATTCCTTGGCCCGCAGCGCCTGAATGGTATGGTGCTTGCATTCCATGGTCTCAATGCTGTGCAGGTCAGCCACGCCCCAAAGCCGGCCTGCCTTGGATTCGCCTTCTTCCGTAAGCGAAATAGAATGTGAATTTTCATCCGCCTCGTAATCATAACCCTTAGAAAGATCCTCGCCTTTATATTTAGCGTTGATCTTCTGGGTTTCGGTGATCCGCACGCCTTTTAACTGGTCGGCGATGCGCTTGGCGGTATAATATTTATCGGTTGATTCTTCGGTAGCCCCGGAGATGATCAAAGGGGTCCTGGCTTCGTCTATTAGTATGGAGTCCACTTCGTCGACTATCGCGAAATAGAATTCCCGCTGGACCATATCCTGGATCCGGTATTTCATATTGTCGCGAAGGTAATCAAAGCCGAATTCGTTGTTCGTCCCGTAGGTTATATCGCATCCGTAAGCCGCCTGCCTCTGCTGATCATCCAGGTCATGCTGGATAACCCCGACGCTCAGGCCCAGGAATTCAAAAACCGGGCCCATCCATTCGCTGTCCCTTTTCGCCAGGTAATCGTTGACCGTCACGATATGCACGCCTTTGCCCATAAGCGCGTTAAGATACGCCGGAAGAGTGGCCACCAGGGTCTTTCCTTCTCCGGTGGACATCTCGGATATCCTGCCTTCATGAAGCATTAATCCTCCGGCGATCTGGACGTCGAAATGCCGAAGGCCGATAGTCCTGCGGCTGGCCTCCCTGACCACGGCAAACGCCTCGGCGAGTATTTCTTCAAAGGCCTTGTTCCTGGTGAATTTAAGTTTATCCTTTAACCTGTCCCTCTCCTCCGGGATGGATATCTCGCCCAGCATATCCGATATGGAATTTATCTCCGGCTCGATCTGCGCGCTCTTTTTTGTTATATGCCCCTTGAACTTCGCGGTCATCGCTTTAAGTTCCTGGTCCGAAAGCCGCTCTATTTTCGGTTCCAGCCGGTTAACCATATCCACGGTCCTGGCCACCCGGGCCATCATATTCATCGAAGATATCGGCATATCCGGATGAAGGGTTATACTCACACCGGGATAATTTCTCTTGATCGCGTTCTGCTTGCTGTTCAGGCTTATTTTTCGGATAAATCCTAACATTGGAATGCCTTTTTATTTACCGGCGATCGGCGACTTCTGGCTTTTTAAGTATGCCTGGATGAACTCATCTATTTTGCCGTCCATCACCGCGTTAACGTTGCCGGTTTCATGTTCAGTACGGTGGTCTTTTACCATGGTATAGGGCTGCATGACATAAGAACGTATCTGGCTGCCCCATTCTATCTTCTTTTTTTCAGTCGCGTGTTTGGCCAGTTCCCGCTCTTTCTGCTGCTCTTTCAATTCATAAAGCCGAGCCTTTAATATCTTTAAAGCGGTCTGTTTATTCTGATGCTGCGAACGCTCATTCTGGCACTGGGCCACAAGCCCGGTGGGGGTATGCGTGATCCTCACCGCAGTGTCCGATTTCTGCATATGCTGCCCGCCGGCGCCCTGGGCACGGAACGTCTCAATAGCCAGGTCTTTCTCGTCGATCTCTATCAGGCTTTCTTCCCCCAGGTCCGGGCTGACATCTACCGAGGCAAAAGAGGTATGCCTGCGTTTATTTGAATCAAAAGGGGATATCCTGACCAGGCGATGAACGCCTCTTTCCGCCTTCAAATAACCATATACATAATCGCCCTGGATAAGGATGGTCGCGTTCTTTACCCCGGCCTCTTCTCCTTCCAGGAAATCTGCGGTTTTTACCTTGTAACCTTTATCCTCGGCCCAGCGGGTATACATCCTCAACAGCATGCTTGCCCAGTCGCAGGCCTCGGTCCCCCCTGCACCTGCATTAATGCTCAAAAATGCGCTGTTCCTGTCGCACTCGCCATTAAGCAAGGCGTAAAATTCTATCCCCGCTACTTCCTTCTCCAGAGCGTCGACGCCCTTGTTCAATTCATCGCATAACTGCAGGTCATCAGGCTTGAGGATATCCAAAAGCTCCTTAAGCTCTTCATACCGCTTGAATGCGTTTTCCCAGGGTTCAATCCCGGACTTCAGCGCTTTTAATTCTTTGACTGTTCGGGAGGAGTTAGAATCGTCGTTCCAGAAATCGGGACTGGACATTTTTGCGGACAGTTCGTCGATCTGTTTCTTCTTGTTATCCCTGTCAAAGATAACCTCTTAGATTCTGGATATCCCCGTATATAGCCGCAAGCCTTGCTTTCAAATCATCTAACATTTATTCCTCCGTTTATCTCGTTTTTATCCCTTTTAAAGCCAGGGCGAAATCATCTTTATTATCGGCGAAGCTTACTGCTTGTTCCTCGGTGATCTTACCGGCATTGACCATTTTTACCAGCGCCTGTTCAAAAGACTGCATACCGAAAACCTCGCCCTCTTCAATATATTTAGCCATATTCACCGCTTTGTTCTCGCGGATAAGCCGGCTTATGGTCGGGGTAAGCAGCATAACCTCCGCGGCGGGGACCCTGCCCGAGCCGTCCTTTAACGGGATCAACCGCAGGGATATCACCCCTTTTAAAAGCGAAGCCAGTTGGGAACAAACCTGGGGCTGTTGATGCGGGGGGAAAAAGTTAACGATCCTTTCCACTGTCTGAGAGGCGTTCACCGTGTGCAGAGTGCTCAACACCAGCACGCCTGTCTCGGCGATCGTGATAGCCGCCGCCATTGTCTCGGTATCGCGGATGTTGCCTATATATATCACATCCGGGCTTTGCAGGGTGAATGAACGCAAGGCCGTGGGATAAGACATCACATCCTTGCCGATTTCCCGCTGATTGACTATGGAATTCTTATCCTGGAACGTGCATTCTATCGGCTCTTCCAGGGTAAGTATATGCTTATGGCTGTTTATATTGATGTACTCAATAATACTGGCGATGGTAGTGGACTTTCCCGAGCCCATGGTCCCGGTCAAAAGGATCAGTCCCCGGCGCTCCATTACCAGTTTCTTAAGCACCTCCGCCGGGAGATTCAGGTCCTCCAGCCCTTTTATCACCGAAGGGATGCTGCGGATAACGATCGACGGCCAATTGCGCTGGCGAAAGATGCTCACGCGAAAACGGTGTTTTAATTCCGGGCAATAATAAGCGAATTCCAGGTCGAGATTTTTCTTGAAAAATTCCCGGAATTCCTCGGAAATAAGCTTCTGGAAGGTAAGGTCGATATCATCCACTGAAACGACCTGATCGGTAGCATTGACCACCTGTCCGTGAATGCGCATGCGCACAGTGCCCCCGGCGCGGTAAAACATATCCGAGGCGCCCTTCTCAATCATCATCTTCAAATAATCTATTATATCCAAAAACACCCCCCTGTTGTTTTTTATTATACCACTCCGCGGCTTTTTTCAGTAGGGAAAAATTCCATGTGCCTGACAAACATCAGCCTGGCCTGCGCGTCCGTTAATATCTTCTGTTCCCTATGCACTTTAACAGCGCCTTTTCTGAAGCCAAAAGCGCTCTTTTGCGTTCCCTGCCCAGGGCATAACCTCCCGGGCTATTGTCGCTTTTTATTACCCGGTGGCAGGGGATAATCAGTAGATACGGATTGTTTTTAAGCGCCTGCCCTGCGGCCCTGGCTGCACCCGGTTTCCCCGCCCTGGCAGCCACCCATTTGTATGTGCGCACCTGGCCGAAAGGGATACCCATTATTATTTTGCATACTTTCCAGGCCCAGGCGGTCATATTATTCCAGGATTTTTTTCTTATGCAAAAGGTGGTGGTATTTCAAGGCGAACCTATGCGCCTCATCCCTCACCCTGCGGATAAGGTTAAGTCCGGGGCTGTCCAATCTCATCTTTAGGACCTCTGAACCTCGCTTAGTATAAATGTTCTCTTCTTTTTTCGCTATGCTTATCAGCGCGAGGTCCAGCCCAAGCTTTCTTAACTCGTCTTCAGCAGCCAGAAAATGTTGTTTCCCGCCGTCAATCAGGACCAGGTCGGGCAAATCCCTTTTTTCCTCTTTTAACCGGCTGTACCTGCGCCGGACCGCTTCCCGGAGCATGCTGTAATCATCTATTCCAGAAACAGTTTTGATCCTGAACCTGCGGTAATTATCTTTATCCGGGGAGCCCTTATAGAAACTGACCATTGAGCCGCAGGCCTCTTTGCCTGAGATATTGGATATGTCGAAACCCTCTATGCGCAAGGGCAGATCCTTGATCCCGGATATTTTCTTCAGATCCTCCATCTCTTCATTCCCCGGGGCGAAGCCGCCTTTAGCAATTGCGCTCAAGGCGGAAATCTGGTCGCGGATCCGGCCGGCATCCTCGAACTTTCTTTCTTTTGAAAAGCGCTCCATTTTCAAAGCTAGGTTATATATCAGTTTTTCATACCGGGAATCCAAAAACATGCGGATATCTTCAATGATACCTTGGTAATCTTTTCGGCTGACCTTATCCGCGCAGGGCCCGGGGCAAAGTTTCAGCCGGTAATAAAGACAGGGGATTTTCGGCATACTCTTGCAGGAACGGAAACCGAATACCTGGCGGATGACCTTTAACGCCTGGCGCAAGAGCTGGGCGCTGGTATACGGGCCGAAGTACGAAGCGCTATCATTATCAGCCCGGGATTTCTGCCGGCAGATGGAGACCACCGGAAAATCCTCGCCTGATATCCGGATCAAAGGGAATGACTTGTCGTCTTTAAGGCTGATATTATACTGCGGCTGTTTCTCCTTTATCAACGCCGCTTCCAACAACTGCGCCTGTGATTCAGTGGGAGTAAGGATATGCTCCAAGCCGGCTATTTTGGCGACCATTGCCTGGGTCTTGGCGGAAAGAAAACGGCTAAAATAAGACTGCACCCTTTTTTTTAGGGATTTGGCTTTGCCGATATAAATAATCTCTCCGGCGGCGTCCTTGTAAATATAAACCCCGGGGAGGTCCGGCAAAGAATCGACTTTCGCTCTCAGGTTGCCTTTATCGTTCATGGCCGATTTACCAGTCCTAAGTCAGGTTCTGATAATAATTCATTATCGATCCCAGCGAGTTCTTTACCTGGATCGTCAGATAAAAGCTGATCAGGGCCACGATCACGCTGATAATTATTTTTTTATTCCGGCTGATGCGCGGGTTAAGCCAGAGTAACGGCAAGGCCAGAGGTCCGACGCACAAAAATGCCATTACCAGCGCGGCCGGCTTGAAATACCATTTTTCAGGCTGCTTCTTCACCAGCATCTCCTGACAATGTTTACACTTGATCGCCTCATCTTGGATCTCTTCCGCGCAAAAAGGGCATTTCTTCATCCGGCTACCTTCTTTCCAAAAGCCATTGTCTTTTCCCGGATACCCGGGATTTTCTTTACCTCTCCGGACTCGCCCGCATCAGCCACCAGCAGCGATTCGAATTTCATACTGCTATAATCCGCGGTTATAGCGAAAGGTTTCTCCAGGCTATCTAAACCTACGTCCTCAAAAGCGCTGGCAATCAAAGCCAGGGTCTTGCCTTTCAAAGGGGTTTCCATGGTATCCGCTTTATTGTCCCATTTGTATAACGAGAACATCCGGTCCATTATCAGTTTAAGCTGGGCGCTGGGTCCGTAAAAATAAAGCGGGGTTGCCATAATGATCGCGTCAACTTCCGCCATTTTTGCCAGCACCGGCCCGGCTTCATCATCGATAACGCATCGGTATTCTTTTATCTTTTGGCATCTTCTGCAAGAAACACAGCCGGTGGATTTATATTTCAGGAAAGCGGCATTAACAACCTCGACTTGCGCGCCTTTTTCCCGGGCGCCTTCGCAAAACCAATTAACCAGCATTGAGGTGTTCCCGTTCTTCACCGGGCTTGCGTTAATTACCAGCATCTTTTTAATCATACCCACCCCTATTCAGAAATTACAATTCAACAGGACCATGAACGGGATATTTTCCGAGTCGCCGTTATAATTTACCAGTCCTATCTGCAAACCCTTCAAAGAATCGGTCATATTTATAGCCCCGATCTGAACGCCGCTCACCCCCCGGGAATAATTGAACACCCCGATCTGCAATCCCGTCATTACCCCTTCGACATGATTGACGGCGCCGGTTTGAAATCCTGAAAAATTATCCTTGATCATATTCAATAAGCCGTCCTGATAACCAATGAAGCCTTCGCTTACATTGTTGATCGCTCCTAATTGCGCGCCGTGGACAAAACCATGGTCAAAATTAAACGCGCCTAATTGCACGCCGGTAAGATCGCCTTTCACGATATTGACCAACCCGATACCCGAGCCGACAAACCGATCTCCCGTATAATTAAGCAACCCGGCCTCCCAGCCGAATGACGAGCCGTCTACCCAATCCACCACTCCCAATTGCAAACCCGTCATATTCGATCCGGTCCTGGTCCAGCCGCTGGATAAAGAAAGCCCGGCCACCTCATTATCGTCATTAGTGAAAATAAGATTGACCCTTAATCCGTAAATAGGATCTCTTGCGGCAACCAATTGAATGGGGCTGAAAAGGCCTAACTGGACCGGCTTAGGCCCGTCCGCGAACGCCGCATTCCCCGTCCCGCACAAGATCACAAAACCCAGCAAAAATATTCTCCTGATCATGCTTTCTCCTTCTTATTTTACTTTAATCACTTTTATGTTTTAACAAAAAACTCGCCGGTCAAAAACATTTATTTATAATCCGTTGCCGCGCCGATAGTTGCCGGCAACGTCTACAGGGTGAGGGATAAGATTAAATCGCCGGCTTGCTCCCCTTAACCCAAACCGCCAGCTTGCGCATCTCCTCCACCTTGAGCGCGGAACACAATCCCGCGTAAGCAGCGACTCCGCAGACGATCGGGAACAATAGCTTAAAAGCGCGGTCCAGTAAATGATTATGGATAGCCGGGTCCAAACGCGAGGCAGAATAACAAACCGCGGCCATGCCTATGCTGGCCAGAATGACCTTAAGCGCCACAATGAAGAGAGGCCGGCAGTCAAAACCGTTGATCCTTTTTTGCAGGATGTAAAAAAGCGCGCAGAAACTGGTTATGCCGGAGATCGACGTGGCTAAAGCTATGCCGGATATCTTCATCGGGGATATCAGTATCGCGTTAAGGCCTACATTAATTATTAAAGCCAGGACGGATATTTTAGCGGGGGTTACCGTGTCCTTTAAGGAAAAAAAACAGTTCTGCAGCATCTTTACCCCGCCGTACGCGGCCAGGCCGATGCTGTAAAAAAATAGCGCGTCCGCGGTCATCCGTACCGAATGCAGGTCAAACCTTCCGCCGCCGAAAAGGTTTTTAACCAGGGGCCCGGATAAGACCATAAAAGCCGCTGAAGCCGGAACCATCAGGAAGAATATCATCTTCAAGCCGAAGTTCAGGGTAGCTTTCAGTTTTTCCCGATCCGGCTCTAAGGCCTGTTGCGAGAATGTCGGCAAGATCGCCTGGGAAAGCGAATTGCTGAATATGCCCAAAGGGAACTGGATCAACCGGTAAGAAAAATACAGCGCGGCTACCGCTCCTTCGCCCACGATAAACGCCAGGGAACCGAATATGGAATCCACAAAATTGTTCAAATGGTAGATCGCCGAACTGAACAGCCGAGGGGCCATCAACCCCCCTATCTGTTTTATTGCCGGATGCCCGAGATCCCTCTTGAACCCGAAACGGAAGCCTTTTTTATACAACACCGGTATCTGCACTGCCAACTGCAGCAGGCCTCCGACCAACACGCCGGCGGCCAGACCTTTTACGCCCTCGCCCCAGATCAAGGCGCAGGCGATTATGGAGATATTCAAAAGACAGGGGGAGAACGCAGGGACGCTGAAATGTTTCAGGGTATTAAGTATGGCCATGGCATAAGCGGCCAGGCCGATCAGTAATATATAAGGGAATACCAGCCGGGTCAAAAGTATCGTGGCTGCAAGCTTTTCCGGAGAAGCCGCAAAACCCGGGGCGATCAAACGCACCATCAGCGGGGCAAAAACCACGCCCAGTATGGTGACCCCGCAGAGAACGACTAAAATGACGTTCATCAGCACATTCGCCAGCGCCCAGAATTCTTCTTTGGTCCGTTTGACCGAATATTCGGTCAAAACCGGGATGATCGCGGCATTAGCCGCGCCTTCACCCAAAAGATCGCGCAGCAAATTAGGGATCTTAAAAGCGATAACGAATGCCTGGGCATAGATATACACGCCAAAAAGCCTGGCAATGACCATATCCCGGATAAAACCCAGAATACGCGAACAAAGCGTGGCAAAACCAATGACCCCCGCAGACCTGGCCAGGCCTTGATGGGATAGATTAGAGGTTTTATTTATTGACATGGATTTATAAGTATGCTATAAAATATTACACTTAAGGCCCCTCGCCTTGGCTGAAATATACGGATAAAACACGGCTCGGGGTTAAATTTTCATTGCTTCGCAACTCAAATTTAAGGAGAATAACATGCCTAATCGTAAAGCCGCGGTAAAAAGACTGCGCGTGGATAAAAAAAGACACCAGCGTAACCTTAAGATAAAGACTGAATTGAAAAAGGGCTTAAAAAAACTTCAGGCATTGTTAACCGCCAAGAATTCCGCCGAAGCTAAAACCTCTTTGGCCAAGGTCTTCTCTTTGCTGGATAAGGCCGCCAAGAAAAAGATACTTCACCCGAACACAGCAAACCGCAAAAAAGGGCGCTTAGCTAAGAAAGTCCTTAAAGCTGCATAAATTCACGATCAACCGTTCCAAAACAAAACCGGGATTCAACTTCCCGGTTTTGATTTCTATATCGCTTTGAAGAAGAAGCTTAATCCTTTTTTTTAGTTCCGCGGGGCTAAGCCCCTGCCTCTGCCAACTCGCCCGTAATCCCCCCAATATGCGCACAGGGTCTTCCCCGTCATCCAAAAGCTGTTTCAGGATATTCAAGCTGGCTGCCGCCTGTTTTGCTTCTATCTTACGGCTCAGGTCAAACACATTCAACTGTCTTGCTTCACTGAAACGCGCCACCTGGCAATAACCGGATATTTTACGGATGAATTCATCGTTCGCTGTTGTCCGTCCGGCATCAAGGACCAGAATTATCTGAGGTTGAGGGTTCTTTACGTAACCCGTCAGGAACTCTTTGGCGTCTGCTTTAAGTTCGCGGCAGTTGCGCACCACCACCACCCTGCGGGAAAGGTTTAAAGGAAAGAATAACAGTTTTTCCTGGAGCCCCTTAAGGTCCAGGTCTTTGGCGTATAATATGTCGAGATTGAATTCCTGGGTTTTTAAGGGGAGGGATTCCTGTTTTATCCTGGCCAAAACCGCGTCTTTGGAGAGATTATCTTCTCCCAGGAATAAATGCACAGAGTTTTCTTTTCTTACCATTGCTCAACTACGCGCTCGACTATCCTGCGGCAGAGGTCTTTTTCAGCGTCGCTGATAGCCGCATCCTCGGTCTTCATCTGTGCTCCGCTGACAAAATAAGTGGCTTCTCCGGTAAAATTCTTTTCTTCCCAGAGCAGCTTATTTTCCCTGTTATCCCACAGGCTTATATTAACTATCAGGTTCATCCGGTATTCCTGCGCGTTGTCGCTGGTATCGTACCTGAGGCCGTCCTTGCGGAATTCCAGGAGTTCGCCTTTCATCACCAGGTCAGCGGATTCCATGGACACCGGCTTTAGGTTGCCGTCAAAGAGGAAACGGTTGATCAGCGATTTGGTGACATCCGTATCCAGCATAGGCCGGTAAAGCTTATATTTATTCCCGGCGTCCATCTCCCGGGTAATATCGATCTTATTGACGAAAGGCGTGATATATATGGTCCTGTACTTGTCATTGATCAAGGAACGGGTGGTATAACCGCACCCCAGAAGCTCGGCGATGAAAAACCCCATAAAGGCTATGACGCAATAGCGCATATTTTTCATTTTTTGCTCTCCATTATCTCTATCCGTTCCAAAGCCTTTGCCGCCCACGCGCTGGTGGGATTTTTATTGATTATCTCCTCGTAATATATCTTTGCCGCGGTAAACGCCTTTTGTTTCTCATAGAAGCCGGCGATCTTAAAATTGCTTTCGGATTCTTTTTCGCTCAACTGCTGGATATTCTTCTGGGCCTCACGGGAAAGGGCGATGTCCGGATGTTCCTGGACGAATTCCTCGAATTTCTGCTTGGCCTCCTGGGTGGCGCCCTGATCATATTCCGCGGTCTTGGAAAGGCTGGCCCGGCTTGAGGCGATCTGGAATTTGGCGGCTGACGCCCATTCGCTTTCCGGGTAGATGGTAACTACTTTATTAAAAGCCTCTTCCGCTTCATCCAGCCGCAACAACCCTTTCAGGACCATACCCAGTTTATATTCCGCCTGGCTGGCCAAAGGGCCATAAGGCGCGTTCTCTACTACCTTGGTAAATATCTCGACAGCGGGATTCTCGACAAGGAACCCGGCGCCTTTCTTAGCGGCCTTGCCTCCGGCCATAAAGATCTCGCCTATCTTGAATTCCCGCTCGTTTATCTCGGCAATCCGCTCGGAAAAAGGATATTTATCGATCACCTTCTGATACGACTTGAACGCCGCATAGAGATTACCCTGCGATTCATCGATCAACCCCAGATAATACTGGCTCTCCGCCGCCTCAGCGGATTTAGGATAATTCTTCATCAATTTCCTGAATTCGCGCTTAGCCTGCTCGTGATTCTTCGCCTCATAAAAGGATTTAGCCAGGTCAAACTGGCCCTTGGGAGTAGCCTTGACCGAGGTCTTGGGATTTGTCCACTTGCCGGTCTTAGGCGTCCATATCCAGTAAGGATAAGCGCTTTCCACGCCCAATCCTAAGAAAATAACTATAAAAACCAAGAATATTCTTTTCATAATATTCTAAGTTAACACAGCGAAATAGCTTTGTCAATACATTCTCAAGCGGGTTCTTTACCGGAGGTAAAAATAGGCTTTAGGCAGGCTGATCAACAGGAAATTTACCTGTATAAGCAGGTTGACCGCCAGTTCCGCAACTGGGACTAAACTCGCGCAGAGCCAAGCGGATAACCAATTTGTAACTACCAGGCTGAAACCCAGCAGGGTGATTAATCCGGCTAACGGCACAATAACCAGGTTAGCCAATACAGTCACCGGGGAAACCATGCCGAAATAATAGGCGATGAATCCGGCAGTGCAGATCCAGGCGGAAAAAGATACCAGAAAACTGTCAATAAAGCATGCGGCAACCCGCGCCTTTAGCTTTTCCATATTCAACATCCTTTTAAGGACCGGGTATAAATAGACTAAGGCGATGACGCTGACAAAAGAAAGCTGAAAACCTATGTCAAACAATTCCCGGGGTTCAATCACCAAAATAAGCAACGCGGCTGCCGCGCAGGCATTATAGATATCCGCTTCCCTTCTCAGATAATAGGCGAAGCCCAGAACCAAAGCCATTATTGTGGCCCGGACAACCGGGTTGCTGGCTCCGGTCATCAAACAATAAACCAGCATTAAAGGCAAAGCCAGATAAAAACGGATATTACGGCTTATCCGGAAGATCTTGAGGCCCGAGAAGATCAGAACAATAACAATCCCCACATTAAATCCGCTGACCACCAGAATATGCACTGTGCCGGATTTCATCATTGATCTGTAAATAAGCGGCGGCACGCCTTTTTTCTCGCCCAGAACCATCGCGTCAATGATCCCCGCGGCTGCCGGTGAAAGGCGCTTATAAATAACCCGCTCTATTCCCTGCTTTAACCTGAAACTGAATCTCTTAAGCAGGCTCGCCTTATTTTGCCCCAGGACGATTGCCCGGATCGGATTGTCTACTTTCATTAACAGATATACGCCCTGGTCATACAGGTAATCCGCGTAGCCTCTCTTTCTCCGGGAAGGTCCGGAGCCTGCGCCGAAGAAAGGGCGGACTAATCTTCCGGACAAAAGCAGGATATCCCCGCAATTCAAAAACTTTTCCCCGTTGATATTAACTATAAGCTTACCGCAGCAATTGCGTTTAGACCGGTCAAGGCAGAATTCGCGGCTCGCCAGCATAAAGCTGGTTTTACCGTCCCGGAATACCGGCTGGTCGACAATATAACCTTTAACCTGACAGATATTATCCCTGGCCTTATAACCCAACCAGCGGATGTGAGACGCCGGCAATACCCGGCTGTTGGCGTAAGAAGCGGACCCGGAACAAAAAACCAGCAATAATATCAGCGTATCTTTGTACCTGTTCCGGGAGGGCAGACAAAATACAGCCAGGCATAATCCCGCTGTCAGTCCGTAACTAACAATGAACGGCATCTTTAACGCGGCGCAACAGATTATCCCTGAACAAAAAAGAGCTGTTATCCAAACAAGGGGATGTTTCATCGGCCTATTCCACGAAAACCGACTGCCTCAAGCGTTCAAACCGGGATTTATTCAGGCCCTTTAACCGGCTTAACTCCTGCAGATCATTGATCCTGCTTTTTTTCAGGCGGTATTCGATTATGCGCTGGGCCAGCTTCTCCCCTATCCCCGGGATGCTCTTTAAAGCCGCCTTGTCCGCCTGATTAATGTTGATCTTACCGGCATTGCAGCTGATGCAGGCAAAGGCCCTTACCGGAGCATACCTCTTGGACAAAAATTTAATGCCGATACCCAGCAAGGTCATGCATAAAAGAAACAGTATGGCCTTGCGTTCCTGGCTGGTGAACACAAACATAGCGGTCAGCCCCCTTTCTACTTCAATAGACGTAAAAAAGAGGCAAATCTAACAGGGGTTTTCGCGAAAATACAGGAAGGCTGCTTTTATACTACGATATTGATAAGTTTGTTGGGGACAACAATGAAATTACGGATAGGCTTACCGCAGATCCAGGCCTGCAATTTTCCATCGGCAAGGACCATTTCTTTGAGCTGTTCGGGAGGGGTATTGACAGCGGTATCCAGTTTTGAGCGGACCCTGCCGTTAACCTGGACTACCATTGTCACTGTTTCTTCCACCAGTTGTTTCGGGTCATATTCAGGCCAGGAAGCCCGGAAGATGCTTTCGCTGTTGCCCATACCCTGCCAAAGCTCTTCACAGAAATGCGGGGCGATCGGACAAAGCAAACGGACCAGGACAGAAAACGACTCTTTATCCGAACCTTCCTGGTATATGGCGTTGACGAACTCCATAAGCCCGGCTATGGCGGTATTGAACTTGAATTCCTCCATATCCGAGCTGACCTTCTTGATGGCCTTATGCATCGCCTTTACCAGCCCGGGTCCGGATTTTTCTTTCAGATTGTCCCGGATGCGCCAGACCCGGTTCAGGAATTTAAACGCGCCGTCCAGCCCCCGGTCATCCCATTCCAATTCGGTTTCCGGAGGAGCGGCGAAAAGCATGAACAGCCGCAAAGTATCCGCCCCGTATTTGCCGATCATCGAATCCGGATCAACGATATTGCCGCGGGACTTTGACATAACCTCGCCGTCCTTAAGGACCATTCCCTGCGTAAGCAGTTTCTTGAACGGCTCGGAAAAATCGATCATACCCAGGTCTTTAAAGAACTTGGTGAAAAAGCGCGAGTATAATAAATGCAGGATAGCGTGCTCGATGCCTCCGATATATTGATCTACCGGCATCCAGTACCCCGCTTCTTTCTTATCGAACGGCTCTGACGCGAGATCCGGCGAGCAGAAACGCAGAAAATACCATGACGAGTCGAAGAAAGTGGCCATTGTGTCGGTCTCCCTGCGGCCGGGGCCCGAGCATTTCGGGCAAAGGCATTCCACGAATTCTTTTACCTTGCCTAACGGAGATCCGCCCTCTCCGGTGAACGGCGCGTCTTTAGGCAGTTCTACGGGCAGGTCCGCGTAAGGCACCGGAACTGTCCCGCATTTCGGGCAATAGATCACCGGGATAGGCGTTCCCCAGTAACGCTGGCGGGAAATGAGCCAGTCGCGTAAACGCCAATGGGTCTGGACCTTACCCATCCCCTGTTGTTCCATCCACTCGGCGATCTTTGTTTTTCCTTCGCTGTTGGTCAATCCGTTGAAATCCCCGGAATTAACCTGGACCCCTTCTTCCTCATACGCCTCTTTCATTTCCTCAACGCGCAACCGGGAATCCTTAGGCTTGATGACCACGCGCATCGCCAGGTTGTGTTCTTTGGCGAATAAGAAATCCCGCTGGTCATGGGTAGGCACAGCCATGATCGCTCCGGTGCCGTATTCCATCAACACGTAATCAGCTACCCAGACAGGGATAACTTCGTTATTAACCGGATTTACCGCGTAGCTGCCGGTAAAAAAACCCTCTTTCTTGACATCCGACGAGGAACGTACTATCTTGCTTTCTTTGCTTACCTTTTCGATGAATTTAAGCACCTCTTTTTCCTGCGGCTTGCCTTTGATCAATTCTCCCACCAAAGGATGTTCCGGTGCCAGGACAATATAAGTCGCCCCGAAAATAGTATCCGGCCTGGTGGTAAATACCGGGATCGTCGTATTATTATCCTTGCGCCGGAAATAGATCTCGCTCCCTGAGCTTTTGCCGATCCAATTGGTCTGCATGGCGATCACTCTCTGAGGCCAATGTTCAAGCCCAGCCAGGTCTTCCAGCAGCCTATCTTTATATTCGGTGATCTTCAAATACCACTGCTCCAGCTCTTTCTGCTCGACCTGGACATGGCATCTCCAGCACCCGCCGTCAATGACTTCTTCATTGGCCAAAGTTGTGGCGCAAGAAGGACACCAGTTGACCGCCGATCCTTTTTTATAGGCCAAGCCTTTTTCCAGCATCTTCAAAAAGATCCACTGGTTCCATTTATAATAGCTGCTGTCGCAGGTAGATACTTCCCGCGACCAGTCATAAGAAAGGCCCATCTTTTTAAGCTCGACTTCCATATCCCGGATACACTTGTGCGTCCAGGTATCCGGCTGGGTTTTATTCTTGATAGCCGCGTTCTCCGCGGGCTGGCCAAAGGCGTCAAACCCCATCGGGTGCAGAACCGAGAACCCGCGCATCATCTTATACCGGCTGCACACATCGCCGATAGTATAATTGCGCACATGGCCCATATGGATCTTCCCTGAAGGATAAGGGAACATCTCCAGACAGTAAAATTTAGGCCTGGACGAAGACACGGCCTTAAATGTGCCTTTATCCTGCCAATACGCCTGCCATTTGCCCTCTATTTTCTTGAACTCGTATTCCATCTCTTAAGTTTTATCCTTCTGCGGTATAAGCGAGATCAGCGTCCTCAGCCCGCGCAGAATATTCTCCGTACTGCAGGGCTTAGTCAAGTACTGATCCGCTTCCATACTGTAGCATTTCCTGGCTGTATCCAGATCCTGCTGCGCGCTGATGATGATCACCGGCCTCCAGCGCTCATTATATTTCTCCCGGATCTGCTGCAATACCTCGAAACCATTAAGCTTGGGCAGCATCAGGTCCAGAAGTATGACATCAGGGTCGTTCTCCCTGACCCGGGTCAACGCCTCTTCTCCGTCATAGGCCACTGAAACCTGGTAGCCTTCCCGGGTTAATATCCTGGCCAAAGGCTCGGCGATATCTTTTTCGTCGTCTACTACCAATAATCTATGGGACATTTATTAAAACCTTCTGTAAGGGTATCTATTTTTTTAATTTACGGACGGTATCCAGATTGATCCTGTCGGCATTATCGTTGTCCTTGGGTGTCTCCAGGATGAACGCGGTATCCTTCAACCGGCTGTCATTGACCAGCCTTTTAAAACCTGCTAATTTTATATTACCCTTGCCGATATGCGCGTGCCGGTCGCGCCTGCTGCCCAGTTTATCCGCGGTATCATTGATATGCACCAGCTTCAGCAGTTTCAGGCCGACCAGCCGGTCCAATTCAGCGATGGTCTTTTTATAACCTTCAGCGCTGGCCAGGTCATAACCTGCGGCGTAGGCATGGCAGGTATCCAGGCATATCCCCACCCTGCTTTTATCCTCGATCCCGGCGATGATCTGCTTTTGATGCTCGAATTTATAACCCAGCCAGGATCCGGAACCGGAGGTATTCTCCAAGAGCACGCCCACCTTCATCCCCCGGGTCTTGTCCAGGATCTTATTCAAGGCCTGCGTGATCCGCTTTATGCCTTTTTCTTCGCCGCTTTCCTTATGGCTGCCCATATGGGTGACTATATAGTCAGCACCGAGCAGTTCAGCTTCGCGGACATCCTCTATATAAGCCCTGATCGAGCCCTGATAAAGGATATTATAAGGAGAAGCCAGGTTGATCAAATAAGGCACGTGTATAAAAACCGGCGATATATTGTATTTGCTGCGCCTGGCCCGGAACTCCTCGATGTCCTCCGTGGCGATCTTGGATTTACGCCACTGCTGGGGGTCGCGGGAGAATATCTGCATAGTATTGCACCCCAGGGCGGCAGCCCGGTTTACAGACTCATAGATATGGCCGGCAATGGAAACGTGAACGCCTAATAGCATACGCAGATTGTAGCATAACCCAGGCTAAAGGTCAAATCAGGATAGGGTGTAAAAGGCGGCTTAGTTGATATCTCTGGATATTACCGCGGTAGCGCAAGCCAGGCCGCCCGCCCCGTTGGCCAATTCGGCAAGTTTAAGCTCCGCGGCTATTTTGATCTTGCGCTTGCGGTAAAATTCCCTGGTTCGCGGACAATCAGCGGGCATAATGATCTTGCGCGGGGCAACGCAAACAATGTTCATCGCCTGTTTTTCTTTGACCTCGGCATTAGCCGGGACTTTTATGATCTTTATCTTATTATTCCGCAGCAGATCAAACAGATCCATATACGGGTAATCAGCCCTGACCAAAGCCAAATCCGAATCTATTAACTGCAGACTGCCCAGCAGGTGCAGCGTGATTTTAGGCGCGGGCACGCTGATACAGCGTATCCCTTGTCCGGCCAATGTCTTTTTGACCTGCTTAAACCCTGCTGCATTAGTCCGCCTGCCAACGCCAACCACAACCAGCTTGTTATTCAGCCATAAGGCATCCGCGGCTTCAAAAGTTCCTTGCCCTTTAACCGCCCCGATCACCGGGATGCCGGATCCTTTCAGTAATTTTCTAACCTGACCGGGCTCCTTGCTTCTCACGGAACTGGCCATCTTCGCTATTATCGCGCCTTTAGGGCTCATAAAGAAAAGATCCCGGGTGTATATCAGATTAAATAAATTCTGTCCGGCACGATCCGGATTATCCCGCGGTTTAAGCATAAACACCTTAATGCTTAACCTGCGAAAACATTCTTGGATCTTGCGGTATTCTTTTTTGATCCCCGGGTAATCTATCCTGCGTAGATGCAACACGCTTTCCGGATCAGTGATATTCGCTATTTCCGGACCGGGCTGATAAAGCAGCACCCTGCGCAGCCGCTTATATTCCGAATCCGGGAAATTATTTCCGGGCATGCGCATTAAAACCACTCCTTGGTATTTCTTATGTCATATCCCAGGGATCGGGCCATCCGGCCGATCCGCTTATCCTTCAAGAACGGGGCCAACAAGCGCGCCCTGGCTTTCCAACGGTATGGCTTCGGGCTCTTGGTCGCCTGAACGACCGGAAGTTTATCCAGCCCGAGCATATGAATATCCTTTTTATCCAACCCGATAAAATCAAATATATTTTCTACCTCGGTTAACCTGCGGCCTCTGCCAGAGATGATATTCTCGTATTTTACCTGAAGGCTGTTTCTTTTTCCGCTGGCCTTGATATGATCCCGTATTGCCTTATTGGCGCTGTACCACTGAAAAGCGCAAACCTCTGCCAGGGCTTTTCCGGCGTACCCCTGCCAGCCTTCCGGCAGATCATATTTCCACCACCATTTACCCCAATCATATTTATTAGAATACCCCCGGATATTCAGCTCTTTCACCTTAGCCCTGCCGGAAGCGCACAATCTTTTAAGATTATGCGAGAAGAACCCCCTAAAAAGCCATCCGTCATACAAACCATTGATCGAACCAAAAGGATTCCGGGTCAAATGGATAATCTTGATATCGGCGTTAGGCAGCAACTGCCGCAAAAAAGGCATATTGTAACAATCTGCCGTGGATTTTAAGAACAGGATATTATCTTTTAGGCCGGTTTTCGAGGGCGTTACCCTGGGAGATAAAAGAATAAACGGCGGCTCTTCTAGCAATACTAAATCATTCGGCGGTCCTTGAGGCAGGGATATCCCGGGGAAAGCGCCCCTTACCAACTCCTGCCGGATATCATAATAATACGGATTTATCCCCGGATATTTCCTTCTCAGCGACCTGATCAGTTCCAGATAGAAGCGCTCTTTTTTAAAAACCGCGCTGGACGCGCCGTATCTGCGGAAAGCCCGCGATGCGCATTCCCGGAATATAACGTAGGAAAACCCGATCTGCGGCCATTGCAAAGGGAAACGCAAAGCCAGGTCATCTATATACTCATCCAATAAGCGTTTATCAGTAAAGATACTGCCCGGGCGGGAGCCGGAAGAAAGATCGCTGAAGAGATCCCGTGAAAGGCCTGCTTTCTTTTCAGATATACGGCCCAGGGCAGCAGGTATCCTATCGGATAAAGAAAGGTCGGAAGAAAACCCGTTTAACTTGTAGAACGGCGCAGCCTCGCCGGTCAAAGAATATAACCGGGATGATCTCTTCAATACCGCGTATAGTAAGCTTGAACCGGACCGGGAAGCCGAGCTGATCACAACCGCCTTGCGCACATCCGCCAGCCCGGAGTCCCGCCATAACAACCATTGCCTCTTGGCCGCGATCTTGTCAAATATCCGCTGCCTGAGATCCAACACCCTCTTGATCTGCTTATCCGCTGGGTTTATCTTATCCGGCATCTGCGCATGACCCCGATAAATTTAAGGAACCAAAATTTCTTAAGCCTTAACCCGGCGTTTTTGTCCCGGAACAAATGCGCCAGCTGCACCTTTATCATAAGAGCTGTCTCCTCGATCAGGTAACGCAGCTTGAACTTGACCCCGCCGGACCTGCGGCTTTCCGAGAGATAAAAAGGCTCGGTTAGATTATACGAGAAATGGTCGAGTTCTTCCCCGGCCATAGTTTCGATCAAAGATACCTCTTGAGGTTTCAGGCTTTTCTTGAATTTATCGAAATTGCCTTTTAGGATCGGCTTGGAAGTATTTGCCCAGGCCGAGCTCAACCCCGAGCTTTTTTTTGCCTCTTCGCCGGTGAAGAAAAAAAGCATGTCTTCAACGTACGGTTCGTCAAGGAAAGCGCACAGATCCCGGATCGTCTTTTCCGGATCGGTCAGGAGACCCTCATAACGCAGAAGGAATATTTCTTCTTTCGGTAATTTACTCAACCAGTATATGCCGGTCTGCTGCTCTTTTTTCCACAGTCTGGCGGTATAATAAACGCAGTAGCGGTTAAAGATCGTCTTCTTGGCCGAAACCGCCACATCCCGGCAATCACGCACCATATATATGAACCTGGCGTTCGGATAATATCTTCTGACCAGTCCGACATGGTCGATCATAAAAGTGCTCTTACAGCCCCATCTCTTCTTGCCGGTGCTCTCCAGGTATTGGTCGTATACAGCGAAGTATATGCTGATGAGGCTTTTATCCAGGGCTGTTCGGAATATTTTTCCCCTGTCCAGCCCGATCTCCCAGGGATACGGATGCAACTCAACAGACCTGGCCACGTCATTGATCAGCAGCCGAAAGTTACGGTCGACGGCAAGATCGCCGTAAAACTGCTCTAATCCAAAAAAATTCTTGAGGATATGGGGGGGATGCGGTATGGCGATGTCAGGATGGGAATTCAGGATCAACCGGAGAAGGTTAGTCCCGGAACGTTCCGTGCCTATAATGAATATCGGATCCATTTGGCAATATTTACGGCTTATTCAATACGGTGTTATTTTTTTCCGCAGGCGATAACCATCTTCATCGAATCGAAAATGTCCCTGCCGGCAAAACGCACATTGTGGGTCCTCTTAAAATCTTCCGGGGCCCGGCGGTAGGCCTCTTTTATCTTTTCTTTTGCGCCTTTCGATATAGCCCCGTTATCTATCCATTTATTGACCGATTCACGGGTGATGTATTCTACGTTCTTTATCCCGGAAAATCCATTCCGCTTAAGGGCAAGTGAAACATCCTGCGGCAGGAAAAAGTTCTTACGCGCGGGATTACGCAGCCTCTGCACATGAAAGGTCAATTGGCGGTCGGCTTGGCTGTGCGCGGTCAAATGGCATAAAACCACTTTGCCTGAAGGCTTTAAAACCCTGAGCATCTCCGGCAACACCTTATCCAAATGCATGAATTGCAGGCCCTGGCGGCATACGCAAATATCAAAACTGCTGTTCTTAAAAGGCAGTTTCTCGGCGTTGCTCAACACCGTAGCGTCGGCAGAACCCTGCGCGCGCGCGATCATCTGCCTGCAGTTATCCAGGCCTACCACATAACCCGCCTTCCGGCGGAACACCTGTGAGATCTTGCCTGTGCCGATAGCCACATCCAAAACCCGGGAGGTCTTTGACGCCCCGGACAACTGAAGCATTTTTTTGATAAGGGTCAGGTCATTTACCCAATGCGAGGAATTGTCGTATTTTGCCGCTCTTTTCCTGAAGTGATTTCCGGGGTTTTGGCTGGGATAAGACCTGACGGTCATTTTTATTTTTTTCCGAATAAGCAAAACGAATGTTCCCTGGACTGGGTAAAGCCGATCTTATCCAGTATTTCCCGGACACAATCCTCGACATTCCTGGACTCGGTGTTGATCACCATATCCGGATGCGCCGGGCTATCAAAAGGCGCCGAAACGCCGGTGAAATCCCTGATCTGTCCAGCCCGGGCTTTTTTATACATCCCTTTTACATCCCTTTGCTCGCAGACCTTCGGGCTGCATTTGACAAAAGCCAGTTTAAAGTTGCCGATAATATCTTTGACCATATTCCTCAATTCATCGGACGGAGAAACAAAACTGGCTATGACGAAATTGCCGTTGTCGTTGAATAATTTAGCGACGCAGGCGATGCGCCGGAGATTCTCTTTCCGGTCATCAGGAGAGAAGCCCAGGTCGGAATTCAAGGTGCTACGGACATCGTCGGCGTCCAGATGCACGGCCTTGAAACCCCGGTTAGACATCTCTTCCTTCAATCGCTCAGCTATAGTAGTCTTTCCCGAACAAGGCAGTCCGGTCAGCCAAAGGGTCGTGCGCAATAATTTTATGTACTCGGCGACCTCTTTCGGCACATTATCGTCTTTCCCGGCGCGCACATTGGTGCCGGAGATCTTTTCTATGTCGGCGGGCGGGTCTATCCTGTTCACCTCGTAACCGACATTCCTGCCGATATTAATGCTGGTAATATCCGGGATAATGATTATCTCGACCCTGTCTCCGTAGACCCTGCGGATCATCTCCGCCCGCTGTTCCGAGGTATACGGATTCTTCCTGGATATCTCCGTGTTCCTTATGGCGACGCAGACGTTCTCACCTTTTGCCAGGGCTTCATCGATCAAATATTTATGCCCGTTATGGAACGGCTGCCAGCGCCCGATAAAAAGAGCGTATTTTTTATGGCCATTATACATCTTGATCACCCTCCTTGCATACGGATGCAACACCGGCGCATATTCTCCGCCACGGGGCGGATACCGGCTTATTCCGATAAAGCCGGGTGCCAATTAGCGCTGGGTGTAAATTATCGGATTGTTACGATTAGGACGGAATGGTCTTGAACTAAAATTTGGTGGAGCTGAGGAGGATTGAACTCCTGACCCCTTGCATGCCATGCAAGTGCTCTCCCAGCTGAGCTACAGCCCCAATACTTACTTATCAATGATTTTTCTTATCAGCAAACTTAATTTATTGCGCCCTATCTTCCAGATATTTGACCAGAACGGCCCAGGTCTTGCTTCCGACCACTCCGTCGGGATTCATCCCGTTGGCCTGCTGGAATTTCTTTACCGCGTCCTTGGTCTGGCTACCGATCTGTCCGTCTATGGCGCCTTTATAGAATCCGCCGTTTTTTAAAGCAGTCTGGATCTCCCGGCCATTAGGCATGCGCACTTCTTTCTTTTGAAGGCCGGCCACCTGCCGCTTAAGACTGGCGTTCTCGCCTTTCTGTTTATAAAGTTCCGCCTCCAGAGAAACTGATTTCGCCTGAAGTTGGGCTATAGTCTGTTCATAACTCTGCCTTTCCGGAGATTTCAAAGTCGTGACGCATCCGGACACGGCAAAGAACAAGCTGACTATGATCATGGCGGTTACCCGCATTTCGACCTCCTTCTAAAAGTTGAGATATTATACATTAAATTTATGGAATTGACAAACAAGATTTTAGATAGTATTATTGGTAATACCTATCGATGCCGAGGTGGCGAAATGGCAGACGCGGCAGCCTCAAAAGCTGTTGTGGGCAACCACATGAGGGTTCAACTCCCTCCCTCGGCATTTATATCCTACGGCTGCCCCTGCGTATCCTTCAAACTCGCCATTCTTAAAATGGAATTCTGGTTCAAATAAGGGATTATCCCGCGGTAGATCCGATGGGCCACTATTTTATAACCCTGGTCATTAGGATGGACAAAATCGCTTTTTAAAGCCGGATTGGTGAAAATACCGCTGAGTATCCCCGGGATAAGGATAGTTCTGTATTTTACGCTTAATTCCTTATATGCCGCGCCGTAACTGGCCATCACTTCGGGCCCGCTGATATCCGCGATAGCCACCATAGCGCCTTTAGCCAAGATCGCCTTTATTATTTCTTCCATATTGCCTATCGTCTCTTCAAAAGGTATCTTATTCAGGAAATCATTGCCTCCGAATTCAACTATCACTAAAAGAGGGTCCTTGGAAAGCACATCTGTTCCGACCCGCTTCAAGGCCTCGGCGGTAGTGTCGCTGTTGATCCCTGCATTGACCACCGGCATACTGGTCATTTGGATCAACGCCGAAGGATAGTCAGCCTTAGGCCCGGCCCCGTGTCCTTTGGTTATACTATCGCCGAAACAGATTATGTTCTTACCCCGCGAGTCGAGGTTCGCTATATTGGGCCTGGCGCATCCGCATATTAAAACAGCGGCGGCGCATAAAACCGAACAGGCCGTTAAAATAAATCCCCGGTTATTCTTTTTCATATCTAAGCCTCAATTGACCGCAGGCGGCATCGATATCCTGCCCGCGGGACTTACGTAGAGTAACATGCGTCCCGGATTTAGCAAGCCGGTCGCGGAAAAGCAGTATATCCGATTTATTCGGCGGCAGGAACTGCCCCGCTTTTACCGAATTTGAAGGGATCAGGTTAACTTTACAGTTCAACCCGGACAGTAATTTGGATAATTTGTCAGCACTGGCGATATCCGAATTAACATTCTTGATCAGCACGTACTCAAAAGTGACCTGCCGGTTCGTCCTGGATATATACTCCCTGCAGGCGTCCATCAATTCCCTTAAAGGATAAACCTTGTTCACCGGCATCAATTTTGAGCGGGTTTTGTCGTCAGGGCAATGCAGCGATACGGATAATTCCACCTGCAGCCCCTCTTCAGACAGACGTTTGATGCCCGGGATAATCCCGGAAGTGGATATAGTGATCCTGCGTATGCCGATATTAAGCCCGTATTCGGCATTAATGATCCGGATCGCTTTCAGGACATTGTCGTAATTCTCCATCGGCTCGCCTGTCCCCATAAAAACTATATGAGTAAGCCTGCCGTCCGGAGAATTGTTCTTCAAGTAAAGGACCTCGCCCATGATCTCCGCGACCTCGAGGTTTCTTTTAAACCCGAGCATCCCGCTGGCGCAAAAGGCGCATTTGAATTTACAGCCTACCTGGCTGGAGATGCATCCGGTGACCCTATCCGGAGTAGGGATCAATACCGCTTCCGCGGTATTGCCGTCTCTTAGTTTGAAAAGGTATTTTCTGGTGCCGTCGCTGGATTCATCGCAGCAAACCAACTCCATATCGCAGACGGAAAAATTATCTTTCAACCTCTCCCGCAATACTTGCGGGAGATCGCTCATTTTCTCAAAATCGATGACGCCTTTCTGGTAGATCCATCCCAGGATCTGCCGGGCATGAAACCCGGGGACTTTCCATTGACCCAGGGAATTCTTCAAACCCTCCAGGTCTAATCCGGCAATATCCCGCATATTTATCTTCTCTTCCGGGACAGGCACTTTTTGATCCGCCTGTCCAATACATCCAGAGACTCTTTCTTGAAGATCCTGGCTACCGCGGCCACACGCACAGCTTCTTCCAATATCTCCACCCGTTCCAGGGCTGCCTGAAAATCATTGCCAATGGCGAACACGCCGTGGCTCCTGATCACCGCAAGGCTGTTCTGTTTCAATGCCGCGATCACCAGCCGCGGCTTGCGCACTGTAAGCGTCCCTTGCTCTACTACCGGAACATCGCCCAGGTAATATCTGGTCTCAAAAGTCAACACCTTAAGCGACGGATAAACAGCAAAATACGCGTTGGCCAGAGGCGGATGACAATGCAGGACTATCTTATTATCGGGGAATTCGCGATAGATCAGGCTGTGCACGGGCAATTCCGAACTCGGCTTTTTGGGGCCCTTATACGGGGCTTGCGCAAAAATACCGGTTTTAACTATATCCGCCGGGGTTAAATCCCCTAAACATGAACCGCTGGCAGTGATAAGCATATCATTACCCAACCGACAGCTTAAATTACCCGCCCGGGCGGTTAAAAACCCGCTGGCGTGCAGCTTTCTGCCGACGCCGATTATCTCTTTTTTCAACAGCTTTTCCTTGTCCATTTCAAAAGGCGATATCCACTGTTTTAGTTTTTACCCCGGGCACCGCATTCAAGCTCTTCTTGAGGCGGAATTTCTCCGTTTTGCTCCCGACGATCTCCAGGATTATCAGCCCGGTATCCGAGCATTTATCCAGAACACCGTCATGGATACCCATCCGGGTTTTGATCATACAGCCGAAATCCGTGAGGATCTTTTGGACCGATATCGCAGAACTCCTGCGGGTGCGCATCAAAACAACAAAAATGGTCTTAGGCATATCCAGCCTCCCGGTAAATGGTTTACAATGCAAGATGCGAATTAAACCCGTATCCGCAGTTATTATACCAGATACTGGGATTTATTAAAGGGTTTGTGCGGTTCAGGACTTACTGATCTGATGTATAAGTGACTCCGCCTCTTCTTGGGTCTTTGCCCTGCAGATCTTTTCCCTTAAAGGGCGGATCGCCCGGAATCCGGAGGTATACCAGATAAAGAACTTACGGAAGGAAACCACCCCGACCCGGGGGCCGTGGAAATCAACTGATAGACCCAGATGCTCGAGCATGGTTTTGATTATCTCTTTTTTATCCGGCCTGGCAGGAGGCTTACCGTATCTGAGCAAATATCTTATTTCCTTGAATATCCAGGGATTCCCCAGGCTGCCCCGGGCAAGGAGCACACCGTCGCAGCCGGTTTCATCAAACATCTTTTTTGCTAATTCCGCGCTGAATACATCGCCTGAACCGATAACCGGGATCTCCAACGCCTTTTTAACACCGGCGATCACTTTAT
>Ga0265297_10000946_pt1 | contig 75809 bp, 142 predicted proteins | sample Munlanlwell13791_FD_192502 | JGI IMG/M metagenome (GOLD analysis project Ga0265297, IMG submission 192502) | Leachate microbial communities from a municipal landfill in Southern Ontario, Canada - Leachate well 137-91 | ecosystem: Engineered > Solid waste > Landfill > Unclassified | place...
AACTTGACTAGAAAATCTTCCTAATTCTGGGCCTCTCCACCAAGCCCATGTTCTACAATTAGTAGTAGAATGTAAATTCTTATGTCCAAAATATGAGTACCTATCATCATCGAGTTCACGCCAATCACCAATTGGGACTTCAACCTCTTCAATAGAACTAATCTTGAAATCTGCTGTCATAACTTGTGATCGGTCAGTACTGTTCGTAGGTAATATCCGAGCGAAGAGTTCCCAGTCATCGGTTTCTAAACTCGGAACTTCCATTACAGTTGTTCCAGTTTCAGTAAGATCATGGTGAACAGCCATAATCTTATTTCCCGATCTCCACCACATAAGCTGAAGCATACACCCGTTAGTTAAACCATCAACTTGAATGTTTACATGATATAATCGCTCTTTTGGTAAAGTAATAGGGTAGTATAATCTTTCTACAACTGGAAGATTACCTACTTTACCATTTCGCATAGAAATAGTTTGATTGAACACCAAGCCTGGATGCCAATTTCCTGTTGGGCCAAGATCATCTGTTTTATAGCGAATTGGAATAGAATTAGTATTTAGATGACTAGATGAACGCGGTTGCTTGAAAATATGATGAGCATACAACATAATATTTATATCATTATTATCAGCATAGTCAAATACTTGATGGCATGGAATTGATGCTCTGTTATCAAATATATTCCAGCCACCTTCATATTGAGAAAGTACGAAATGAGTAGCTCCAGCCGCTTTAGCACATTGTAACATAGTCATTGACTCTTCGGGATTTATATTAACTCTATAAGGTGGTATTACTATTTTTGGTATTGGCATATTTTTACCTTTATTTTTTAAATGTTTATCTAAAACTTTTTAGTTTTTTTGTAATGATTCTATTTCCTTTTTCAATTCTTTGTTTGTTGAATTGGATGATATTTTATTCTATAATTCTTTTTGTTTTTCATTTTCATCAGAATATCTTCCATATAATATAATATTGTCACCCTTTTTATAAACAGTTATAAATATACCCCATTCTATGTCATTGATGAAATAATAGTATCATGTATATCCTCATAATAAAATGCATTTTTATATTTTTTAAAATTTAAAGATGATAACAATTTTTGGTGATCTTTATCTAAAGGTTCACCAAAAATATTAATCAATGCATTTTTTAATAATTGTTTTAATTTCATTTTACTTGTTTCCTTTTTAATATTTTAATTATTTGATCTTTTGTGATATTTGGGTTTTCAAAATATAAATCTTTTACATAGTCTAATATTTGCCCAATTTGTGGGCCAGGTTTTAAATTGAATATTTTCATAATATCATTACCATCGACAGGGAGTATTATTTTTTCTGGTGTTTTAAGATTTCTTATTCTATTTCTTATATTAGAAATCTGATTAGGTAAATTAAATTGAGGTGAATGTGCTTTATTATCACTATCCATTAAATCTAAAGTCATTTCTAAATGCTGGCCTAATTCATCTTTTAATTTTCTTAAAGCTTTATCAGATATAATTTCACCTTGATTACCTGATGATTTTAATCTCATGTGATTTTTAATAGCAACATAAACACTATTTATAATATCATTTGGATATCTTAATCTAGTCATGATATCTTTTGCTATTTCAGCAGAGATATCTTCATGTTCATAAAAATGGATATCCCCATCAATTATTGATTTTGTTTGTGATTTACCAATATCATGAAATAGTGCTGCAAGTCTTGTTTTTACATCGTTAGGTACACCTCTGAGCACCTCCAGAGTATGTTTGTTTGCATCCCAGAGATGATATTTATTTTGTTTTAGACCTATTAATAGATCAAGCTCCGGAAACACATATTTGCTTAAATTCGTGATTTGAAGCAAACGAACTGCTTTATCAGGAAATGACGTAACAAGCATTTTATCTAATTCATCTCTTATTCTTTCTGAAGAAATTGTTTTAAGCATTGAAGCATTTTTCTTTAAAGACTTTATCATAAAAAGAGGTATATTAAAATTATATTTAACAGAAAAACGAATCAATCGTAACATTCTTAGCGGATCGTCTTTAAATATTATATTAGGATCTAATGGTGTTCTTATAATTTTATTTTTTATATCGTTTAATCCCATTCCAGTTAAATCATAAACCTCATCATTGCTAAGTTTCTGAAACAATGAATTAATTGTTAAATCTCTACGATCCGCATCGTTTTTTAAATTTGTAAATTGGACTTCAGGTTTTCTAGATCCACTAACATATTTTTCTGATCTTGGCATTACAGCTTCAATATCGAAATTAGACAAATCTACACCTTTGTAATTTATGCCCCTTAAATTAAATTTAGCTGTACCAAATTTTTTGTAGATTATAGGATTACTATTAGTCTTATATATTCCCAATTTTTTTGTTAACCAAATAGAAAATTCAATGCCGCCTTCTTTTTTATCTACCATAAGATCTAAATCTTTAGGTTCTTTTTTCATTAAAACGTCTCTTGGGTAGCCACCAACGGCATATACAATATTTTCCCACTCAGAACCTCTTATTTCTTGTTTTATAAAATCATATAATAATTTAGCATTACCACTAGATTCTAATAATAAATTGATCAACATTATTTTTAATTTTATCATTTATACATTCTTTTATTTTTTGTATATTATTATTAATAGTATTCTCCCAAATAAATATAGCTGAAATGTTATTTTCTTTGAGAAAATTTATTTTTCTTTCATCTCTTTTTATATTGGAAATTTGAGTTTTATCTAATTTTGTAAATTTATTTGGATTAGCATGCCAATAATCTCCTTGACATTCTATAACTAAATTGTATTCTGGAAGAAAAAAATCAAAAAAGAAAACGTTTTTATTATATTGATATTTAAAATATATATTTTGATCAGTTAATAATTCCGAAATTTTTTTCTCTATTTTTGTAGGATTTTTACAACCTCTACAAGCCTTGGTTGCTTTAATTAAGCTGTCTTTATATTTTTCTTTGTATTTTGGATTTTTAAATAATTCCTTTTTTATAATAGAAATTTTTTGACCATATTTCTTTACTCTTTTATCATTATATTTAGTTAATCCACTATTCCATGATTTTTTTCCATACATTCCATTCTTATCACCCACAAATAATAATGGATTTTCTTTGCGTCTTTTAATCATTAATTCTCTATTTTTCAAAGACATATTTAAAAGTGAACTGTTTGAATTTTTAGTTAATCCATTACTCCATGATTTTTTCCCATACATTGGGTTATTTTTACCTGATTTTGCAATAACATGTAAATTATGTTTTTGTTTATCCGTATGTTTTAGTTTTAATTTTTTAATTTTAACATGGACGGACACATTAGTTCTATTTGTAAAATAATTAGCACAATTTTTAGAATTTAATCCTCTTACGCAAAATAAATAAATTAATTTACTTATTTCTTTGTTTGTCCATTTTTTATAACTCATAATATAAATCCTTAACTTTTTATATTATTAAATATATATAACTTTAATAAAAAGCACGAAACAAACACAAAAGATTTTTATTCTTTAATTTTCATTTTTTATATAAATTGTTTTTAACAAATCACTTTCATGCTTAAGATTGTCATTTTTTAAATAAATAAAATCATATTGTTCTTCTTTTGCCTTTACTTCCATATTTGTTACATTATCATTTAATCCTTCTATAGCAATAAGAAGATTATATTTTACTAAAAAATAAGGATATGATATGTTTTCTAAAGAAAAATTTTTTATATAAAATACGTTATTTTTTTTAAATACTTCTTCAACGTCTATTATATTATTGTCCTTTATCAATTCCTGCCTTTTTATTTCTTTATTAACATTAAATTTTCTTGCTGCCCTTGCAGTGGCCATTATCTTATCAAACTTACCTTCTTGTCTTAATTTTTCATGTAATTTTCTTAAATGAGGCATTCTTTCTTCTTTGTGTTCAGACCAATATTTTCTTAAAGATTCGGCTACTTTTTTACCTCTATCTGGATTATTTTCAAATATTTTTTTTCTTACATTAGGATTTGCCCAACCTAGTCCATCAATACTTTCTCTTTGTCTTCTTTTCATAGAATCAGCTAATTTTTTCTTTGTTTCACTATCACTTCTATATGCTAAAATCTTTAACTTTGTATCTTCTGACATAAGGCTGGTACCAGGAAATTTTTCTTTATATTCTTTTGTTGACATTTTGTGGTAATTAATAATATGTAAAGTTAATGATTTAAATCTTTTACCACAAATTCTACATTCTACAAAATGATTAAGATAAGTTTTTTCCATTATTTTATTTTGATAATGTTGATAAAAATGTATATATTGCTAGTGGCAATGCAACTAATATACCACCTAATAAACCCCATGTTCCAGATTTTACTTTTAACGCTGTTATTTCTTTTGCAAAACTAACTTCTATTCTATTAATAGATGCATTTAAGCTATCTATTTTTTGTATTAACTCTTTATAATTTTTATCAACAGATCTTTCTAGTTCAGAATTAGATTGTGATAGTCTTTTTAATTCCATTATTGTAAGTCTTTCAAACCACTTTAAATTTTCACCATTTCCATTCATTTCATCTAGTTGTTTATTAATTGGTGTCATATTTTTTTCTCTTTTAATTGTTTTTTTTATTTAAGTATCTAATTCAATTATAAATATAAATGTAAACAAAAAAGGGCTAAAAAAAGCCCATTTATTTTATAGTCAAAATATTAATTAAAAATACGTTAAGTTTTATCTTTTTTAATGTATTGTTTTGTTTTCACTTGAGGCTGATATTCATTTTTTGCTGTATCTTCAAATATAATATCTTTTTTTACTTCTTCTTTTTGTATATTTTTTTCATTTTTATTTTCTAAAATATCATCACTTGTTTGCTTTTGGGGCGTGTTATATTTACGAGATTTTTTTGCCATTTAGTACTCTCCTATGCGTTTTATATTTTTTATTTCTAATGAATTTTTAAATTTTTGTGCTATTTCATCTAATGAATAATCGTGATCCAAATAATATTTTTTAAATTTTCTATATGTTATATTTTTCTCTATTTTTATGCTAATATCTTCTTTAATCATTTCTCTATCTTGTTTCAAATTATTAATATTGTGTAAATATTTTTTATAATGATTTTCATATATATGAAGATTAGTAACAAAATGTGTTATCGCACCTAATTTCAAGTCATAAAACTTATCGTATTGTTTTAGTTCATTATACATTAATTGAAGGAACATTGAAAAACAAAATATATCATTACATAAGCCATAAATTACATCTTGTGATCTCATTATTGATGTTAGATTTAGGCTATTATTTTCTATATAAAAATTTAATCCAAAAGTACATGGCATATCTTTACCATTTGCGTACTTATGATATGGTTGTAATATATTAATAGTTACTCTTCTTGAATTTTCATATTGTAAAAATTCATCAATACACCAACTCCATTGTGACCTAAAAATATTTTTATTTATTTCATAATCACTTGAAAAAGCATAATACCCATAGTTTGATTCAACCTCATTATTTTTATCTGATATATTTGCCCATAAAGTCGCGTGCTTTGATATTTCTGTTGAATCTTTTTTTGTACTTAAATACCATGCAAATTCTGTTATTGGATAATCTATATTTAAGTTTCGACTTTTTAATGAAACATAACAAAAATTAGGATTTTCTAATCTGAACAAAAAATTATCAATTTGAGTATAGTTTCCGTTTCTTCCATTTTTTATTGATATACCTTCATAAAGTAATTTTTGTAATGACTTAATGAATACGTTGTTCATGTTATGAAATATTATCATTTTTTCCTCTTTATGCACTTTTATTTAAAAATAATAAAAAATTTTGTTAAATAAAAATGTTTTAATTAATTATTTTACTTAATTTTAGCATAAATAATCTGCCTGCCAATGAATTTGGATTATTATTAAATAGATGTTTATTTTCTTTGGCTAAATTTATAACTTTTTGTTGAGGTATAAAATTCATTGCATATTCTTTTATATTTTGCTTATTTTTTGATTTTTTATATTCGTTAATTGCTTCAAACATTAGTTTTTTATAATCTATTTTTTTCTTGTCTTGTTTATTCTCTTTTATAATCTTTTCATTTTTACTTTTTGTTGAAATTTTAGGTTTGCTTATAGATAATTTTTCAATTAATTTTGTTTGTTTTGTCTCAACATTTTCTATTTTAATAGATGATGATAATTTGTATTGATCATTCCATGGTTGAAAATATATATTTTCTGCAACTAACTCAAGTTTTATTTTGCCAGATTCCTGTAAGTTATAATTATCTAAGATAGGTATTACAACCTTACATTTAGAATCTTTTATTTCACCATTAAAACAATATGATAAATTATTATTTTCAATAATTAGTCTAACTAAATCTACGTGCGTTGCACCATCTAGTTTGACATCACATTCAAATGTTTGTTCTTTATCTTTATATATGTTTAACATTTGTATATCTCTTTTCTTATTTACCTAAAGCGTTATTAAATTTTGCTATTATACTTTCAATAATATCTATTGGCAAAACAACAGAAATTTCTCCTGATGATTTATTTAATGTAGAAAATATTATCTGAACATAATTTTTATCATTGTTTAATATAATTTTTATTATTTTATTTTTATTATCTTCAAATTCATCATCATTAAAATATTGTATTGTTTCACAACTTAATATTTCACTGCTATCTATTATATCATCTATTTTCATTTTTAAAATGTTCCTATAAATAATAAGTTTGGTTGAACATACCAATAATTACAATCAGCACCATTTATATTTAAAATTATATTTGCTGATCTTTCATTTAATAAATTTGTTGAAACTATAACGTTTAATGCCAATATTTGTCTATTATTAATTTGATTAATCATTTTATATTCTCACTATTTCTGGTTGTGGATCAATATAAAAATAACAAGACTCTGCATTATCTGTATCAGATGAACAAAATATACAACATTCTACTTTAGAATCAATAGGTATAGTAAAGTCAACGCTTATATATTGAGACCAATCTGCTGTATCAATATTTTTTGCTAATGTATTTGTTGATTTCATAATTTCTTTTTTATAATTACTTTCATTAACATAATTTTTTATATAAGAACATTCTGCCCATATTCTTTTACTTGTATCAGCAATTTCTACGGTGCATTGACAATAATATATAATTCTCCAAGATCCTTTTGGTAAATTAAAGTAATGTTTTAAAATTTTTGGAACTAATAATTCGCTTGATCCACTTATGTAATTTTTTGGATATAAATAAGTATAGTAATACGAACCCCAACTTGAGCCATAATCTGTTTTTATTACATAATTTGATCCACCGCTTCTTTTTTCAACCTCACCACCAGATTCTGCATATACTATACTTGAACTTCCTAATCTTCGAATAGTTGATTGATTATTATATAATATTCTATTAAAATTTTCAAATTTAACAACTGAATAACTAAAATTTGATGGCGTTAAAACATCATAACAATTAGTATATCCATCAAATTCACAATCTATAAATATGTTTTCTTCTTGAGGTATAAGATCACTTACTAATCTAATAGGTGCTTTTATAGCAGGTGATTCAATATCTAATCCAAAACTACAATTTATATATGTTCCAATAGGACTTTTATCAACACCGATAAACCCATCATCACCACCTAAAAAAGTACAATCTTCATATACCATATTTGGTGTTAAATAATTATATACTAAATATTGAGCTCCTGCTTGATTTGTAGTTCTTCCTCTAAATTGACATCTATTAAATTTATTTGTATTTACAGCGTAATTATAAACGCAATATGTGTTCGCACTTCCTGTTTGCTCTATTATTAATCCATTAAATATACAACCATACCCATCTCTTAAATACAATAAATTATTAGAACTATTTGAATTTCTTAAAAATAAATTGCTCAATATCCATCCACTTTCATATCTCATTTGTAAATAATAAGTTCCATTAAAATCGGCTATTGGAAGATTATGCGAATCTGCATCCCATTGTGATTTACTATTTGCACCTTCTCCAGCACCAAAAGTATTAGAAGTTGCATAAAAACCATCAGCTGATATAGTAAAATATGATGTTCCAGTCTCACCTTTATAATTTTCAGATAAGAAAAAACTACTAGATTCTATTGTATCTATATTTCCAGATGGATGAGATATAATATAATTTTCGTCTGATTCATGAGCGTGTAATAATCTCGTAGAATGGGCGTATTTATTTATGTTAAAGCTTGATCCAGTTACTAATCTTAATCCTTGAGAAAAATATGCAGATCCATATAATTCACTTCTTGGCCAACATAATATTTCTAATGGCCTATATGGTTTTGGTGTTGTTGAAGTTGGAATTATATCTCCGGCAACTGTATTAATCATTCCTCTTCTTATAAAAACTTTAGCATCTTCGGCTAATGATTTTTCTAATGCATATTCTAATGTCTTCCAAGCAAGATGCATTGAAGATCCATTATTTGAATCACTTCCACTATCATAATCTACGTAATAATAAGTTTTTCCCATAATTTTATACCGTCGTTAAGAAATTTCTTCCAATTTGTCCATATAAATAATCTCCATCAAAATAAAAAGAATATAAATCTATTGAACCAGCACTTGGTGATGATTTAGGAGAAATTCCTTCTATCCAATATATTCTAGATATTGTACCATCATTATTAAATAATATATCTGTATTTTCTTGGGAATTAATGCATTTTATTACATAATTTCTACAATATGTTTTATTATTATTGAATGACATTGTAAATATAGATGTTCCTATTGTTATTTTTTGATAAGATCCATTTTTAAAATCAATTGTATAACTGTCATTTTGTGTTCCATTATCATATTCTGTTAAATTCGTATATTCAGGAACACTTGTAGCAGTATTTGACGATCCTGCTGTGGTAGAATATTTTGAATATGATGAAGTTATTAATTGAGTTATTGATGTTTGATTTATATATGATGCTGTTAAACTTTGTGTTGCATAAATTGATTGAGTACTGAATTTTGAATAAGTAGAATATGTGCTTTGCGTTGAAAATAATGATGTTGTTGATAATCCAGATTCAGTTACCCAAGCTGGAAATACAGAAGAACCACCACCATTTAATGAATAAGAAGCTGTTATTGCATAAGAAGATGAAAATGATTGACTAGACCAAGATGAAGATCCTGGAATATTTGTTACACCACCCATTGATGCTGCAGTATCTGCATAAGAACAAGATTCTACTTTTATTGCAGCATAATATATAGGATTTCCAATACCATCATAAATAGGTTTATAAAAATCAACAGAAGAAGAGTCTATTTGTAAGACTCTCGTATATGTATTCCTAATTTGTTGTCCAGTTAGATCAAATGTTGACATAAATTACTTTATTATTAAATTATCTATTTTTATTTTGCTTTCTTTTACTTTATCATAATAATTAACTAGAATTTTTATATCATCTACTGATAAAACCATTCTATTTCCTGTTAATTTTATGATTTGTTCATAATTTGTTCCTTGAATTGTGCATAAAATCTTAATTATTTTTTCTTTTTTTTCTTTTGGTAATCTTTTAAATTTCTTTTTTATAGAAGAAACACTTCTTTTTCCACCTTTTTCTTCTATAAGCTCAACAAGTATATACCAATATTCTGAAGTTATATTCCAATCTTCAGAAGTTATGTCCCAAATTTCATAACTCACTTTTTACCCTATGTAAATTCCTAAAGGCGCAAGAGATTGATTTTTAATTGCATATTCAGCCGCATCTGCTTTCTTTTGAATTGCTTTAAATGGATCTAATTCTTCTAAATCTTTAATAAGTTCTTCTTTTAATTGTTGCATATTTTCTCTTGCATCACTTATTAATTTATCGCCATCTAAAGTTATTTCAGCATCAGGGATTGGTTGTGTTGAGTATTTTATTCTTATTTTTCCTAATGTTTCCATTGCTAATGAATGCGCATATCTTTTAATCCATCTTATACCCATAGGATTAATTTCAGAATAAGTCATTCTTTGATATGGGGCATTTGAAACATCAATTACATCATGATTTTCTGATGATATATCCCAATTTGTATCTCTTTGAGATAAATCTGATGGCATGATATAATAATTAAACCATATTGTTAGGCCTTGTTGAGCATCAGTTGGAACAGGATATATTCTTAATGTTGTATCATTTATTTCATATCCAAATGCGCTTCTTCTTATTCGATCACTTAATTCGATTTGTTGAGCTTTTTGGACTGTAAATGTATGTGGGTATAAATAAAATAAAGTTGCATCTCCAATTAATCCAAAATCAGCACCAAATTCTTGAGAAAAAGCTAATTGTGTATTTTCTGTTCCACCATACCAAGCTGCTAAACTTCTATTAATTGATGAAGGTGCATAATGTAGAACATCCATAATTTGTACTTGAGAAGATGTATGAATATCAGGTAAGTAATTTAAAATATTATATAACTGCTGTTCTGAGTTTAATGTAAATGATGCTGAATATAGTGTTTGTTTTCTACTAATGCCAGAATCTCTTGCATATGGTTCAGCCATATCTTTTACAAACTCATTTGATTGTATTGGATATTTATGTGTAAGATTAGATGAAGTTGATTTGCCTATTACATCAATCAACCAATATTTAAAATTTGCTGTATTGACAATTGATTGATATTCTTCTATTGCCTCTTCATAACAAGCATAAAAAGTATGATCAGTTAATTCTACTTGAATAATATCATTTCCAAGTCTTCTAGAAGAATGTTTAGCGAATCTTTGAGCATCATCTTGAAACTCTTCATCAGAGTCCCAATAACCATATGGAGTACTTCCAGAAACTGCTGTTGTACCAAAGCTTTGTGATATTAATGTATCTGACATTATTTACCTTTTTTAGTTTTAGGAGAATTTATTTTCTTTAATAAATCATTACATTCTTTTATTTTTTTATTTAAATCTTTTTTTATATTTGATATTTCTGAGGATTTTAATAACGTTATATTATATCCCATATTGTTATACTGTGGGACTATTTTCTCAACTTCTTCAAGAGATTTTGCTGATACAAATTCAACCCAACGACCAAATCCCCATCCCATATTAGGATCAGACCAACTATGTACACCATATATATTGCTTTTATTTGATGACACTTCACTTAATATTTGTTTTATTTTCATTTTAATATACTTTCTCTAATTTGTATTGTATAATATTCTTTATTGTTTGTATTAAAAATGCAAATTCATCTGAATCTAATGTATTACCTACACCATAATTTTTTAAAAATTGAGAATCAATTTTATTGTCTTCATTTTTAATATAAATTGTTTTTTCTATTTTTTGATTCAAATTTTTATATTCAATTATTTTAATTGTATATTTATTGTTGCTTTTATCATAAGACCATGTGCAATTACACATAAGAATGCCACTATGATAAAGATTTAATGATAAAGGCGCATTATCACCTTTTGTCATTTTAAAGTCAGAACCAAATTCTTTAAGCAATAATTCCATAAGCTTCATTTTTATATTAATCTAATATATAATTTTTAATAAAATTAATATATTGTGTACAATAATCTCGCATTTGTCTAAACTTTACTTTTGTATTATTGTCTTTTTTATTATCAAAAGATAAAACTTCTTTTCCACTTTGTTCGCTTGCATAACTTTTAACTTTTTCTAAACATTTTATAATTTCATCCGCTTCTTTAGCATATTTATTGTTTTCTTCTAATAATGATTTTAATTTCATGTTTTGTTTTGATGTTGTTCCCATAATTCTGTTCTCATTTTTTATTGATCTTAATTCATAATCTTGTAATAAATCTACAGCTTCAATTAATTTGCTTATAGCATCAGAAATTTTTTTATGTTTGGATTTTTAATTTCTTTTTTACCGTGTTTTATTAATTTTTTATTTGTTTCTATAATTGTGTCTATTAATTTATGAAGTTCATTAGAATAAGCTTCTTTTAGTTCCATTTTATATTCCTCTTTATATATTGTATGATTTCTTCTTCATCAATATTATTCAAATTATTGCCAAACTTTTTATTTAAAAGTAATAGTATTTGGCCGATAAGTGGGCCTGATTTTAAATTAAATGTATCTATAACCCACTTACCATCATATTTAGTATTCTTATTATAAATATTTGAATTTATTTCATTTTTCAATTTTTCTACACGTAAAAATTGCTTTTTATAATATTTTTTGAAAAAATAGTCTTCATCATGAATTAGAGCACGTTTATTTTGTTTTCTTAACTCATTAAGAACATAATTAATTACAGGTCTTTTTTCACTTTTTCTATCACTTTGATTCATTTCACCACTTGTAACATATTTAACATCATATAATGGCGAAGATGAAATATAATATACGAAATGATCTATGTTTTTTATTAATTTATAACCATTTGAATCATAACCTAATATTTTTAATCCATCTTTTACAAGATTATGTGATATAAAGATGTCATGCCAATTTCCCTTTTTATCTCTAAATCTTTTGAAAAATCCTTCACTGCCAAATTTAAAATTAAGTTTTTTAGAAATAATACCTATAATGCCAGAAAAGTCATTAAGGGAAAAGTATTGCTCTCTTGTTTTAGATATTTTTTTATCACTATTGCATATAAAATCTATGTGAACATTTTTATTGATTGATTTAGAATGATAAAGAATTGAATAAATATAACCATTTTTAGAATAATCTATTATTTTTATATTATTAAATAATATTTCTTTAACATTTGATTCTGGATAAGTTGTAACAACAAAATCTATGTCACCATGAGTTTCTTTGCTTGCTAAGCTTTTTGTTAGTTTCATAGAAATAAAAAATGAAGAAAGTAAAGAATAAACTTCTTTAAATACTTTCTTCATTTCATCAGTTGTTACTCTTTCAGCTCTTGGACCAAATAATTTTCCGCCTTCTTTAACTAAATTCATCTAATCTTTCCTTTTAAATTAATAATTTTTAATAAAATTCAGTAGGTGCTATAGATATTGCTTCTTTACAAAATCTTCTATAATACCATTTTTATCAGAAATAATTTGATAAGTAAAATTTTTATTACATTCTTCGCATTTGAACCTATAGAGTGTTTGCATAAAATATCTATGCTCATATAACCCAAATATTTTTTTTATTATATTTCTTTTATCGGACTTTCTACATCCAAGAATTTTATTATGAGACATATCCATAACATGAATATCATTATTTTCTATTTTTAATTTTGTTAAACAATGAGCACATGTAATTATTTTCCCTATAACTTCTGTTTTATAAGGATAATAAAATTCTATTTCAATTGTTTTCATTTTGAATCCTTTCTTCGATAAATTTTTTACATGCTAATAAGTTTCTATTTTCTTTTTCAAGATTTATTTCAAAATAAACTTTATTTAAATCATAGTTCATATTATATAAATATTCAATTTCTTCTTTTAATAAACCATCTTCTACAAAAATAAAATCATCAAATTTATCTATATACTTTAATAAATCCATTGTTTTTGAACTAAACCATCTCAAATATTTTGCTTTTTTAAATAGTTTTTTTAATTCATTATAAAATAAATCTCTTTGTTTATTATCTTCATTTAATTCTTTTTCTTTTAGTTCAAAAAATATTTCAAACATTCTTCTTGAATAATGTTTTTTATAATCTATTTTTATATCTGAAGCTTTCTCTAATAAGTGAGCTCTTTGTAATGGTGATAATGTTCTAAACCAACAAGTTGACCATATAATATCTATGCTATCATTTTCATTAAGAAATTTAATAAATTCATACGCATCTTTATTCCAAAAACGGTCTATTAAAACACCATCAACATCAAGAAATATAGTTAATTTTTTATTATTCATAATTTTTTAAAAATTCTTTTCCTTTTTCAGTAATCCAAATAACACCTAAATCCGCCCCAAAGTCTGTAATAAGTCTTTTGTGCAATAATGACATACATTCAGAAAAACAATTATATCCATTCATATAGCTATCTATCATTGGTCCTGTTACACCATACTCTTTACCACCATCATCATGTTCATAGTATGTTTCATTTATATATTTTAATATTTTAATTTCTCTTAATATTCTAGTGTCAACAACATATGTAAAATATGGGCAACATCCTTCAACCATTGTTTTTCCACATTCGTTTAATTCATCTTCTGTTAAACTATGCTTAATATAAATGTTACCATCTGGTCCTTCAAATTCAGTAAAATAAATTTTCATTTTGATATCCTTTTTTTATTTTTTTCGTTTATTTGTTGATGAATTATGTAACTTTTCTTAATAAGTTAAATAAAATTTTGTTTTTCTACATCTTTCACATGTTTTATAGTTTCTATAATAAGAATTAGGGGCAAGTCCACTAAATGAACCATCCCATTTATGAATTCTAATTTTGCACAAAAGTTTTCCAATTTACTTTTATAGCGTATTAAATATAAATACGCTTTATTTCTTTTTCTTTTTCCATAAACATAATATTTCTTTATATCTGGTTTTTATTTATTAATTTAATTTCAATTTTTTCCTTATTTTTTGTAGATGACTTTGTATTTAACCAATGTCCTGTTATCAATACAAGTTGAAACTTATCTTTATATTGTATTAATTCTTTGTTAGTATCATTAATCCATCGATAATTTGATTTAATAATCTTATAATTTTTAGGTATTTTTTGTTTTATAAATGGTAAGTCATATTTAATAAATGCTTCCATCCCAGCTTTAGTAAAAAAATATGAATTTTTTCTTCCAATCCAACCTTTTTTATAATCAATTTCATTATTTGGTACCTTTAGCCATGATGATAATTGCATATCAAATTTTCTATTCATGAATTCATATGGTGATTCCATAAATCCATTAGGATGTTTTATATCAAAGCGATAAATAACCATATTATAACATATCTCCTATATCTGCTGATGGATCAACAAGTTTTAATCGTCTTCCCATTTCTTCTATTTCTTCTTCTAAATTTGCTTTTGGGTCATTACATGCATATTTTTCATATACGTTTCTTACCTGATCAATTAATTCTATTAGCTCTTTAGAATACTTTGGGTTGTCTTGATAATTATTTATTGTATTTGATCTAACAAGCTCTAAACTATCTTCAGGAAATAATATTTCATAATAATTTAGTTTATAACAATTTAAATTGCAATTTATTTTGACAATTTTTTCTATTATTAAAGGTTTCGGCAATTCATGGTCAAATAAGTCTCTAAAGTCTTGGCCAATATATCTAACTTGATCTCCAACTTTAAATTTATGGCTGCTTAAACAAAAATACGTATTAAAATAGTCTTTATCATTGATATGATTATAAGGTTCATGAATATATTCATCATAACAATCTGATTTTTTTCCACATATTTCGCATAAACCAAAAGAAGTAGGTTCTTTTGAATGAGGATATTCTTTTTCATTTAAACAATTTTTACATACAAACATAATTTTTTTAACTCCAATCTGTAATAATAATCATAAGAAGTGTCCAAAAAGCAATTCCTGATCCTGCTTCTTGATCACTATTTTTATATTTTCTCGCTAAAATTAATAATACCCCAATTAATCCTATAATTAACTTTGTTGCCAACCAAATCGGAATTTGCATCATTTTTCTCCATTCATTGTATAATAAACTTCTGCACTAAATAAATATAAAGTACCTCGATCAGAAGTATAATAATTAGTGTTAATTTTTATTATGTTTATGCTTTTATTAGATATAAACTTCTGCAACTTATCTTTTATACATAATTCGTTGATTTTTATTGGATTATCAAGCAATCGATTAGTTATATATTCTTTATATTCGCCACTAGAATAACAATCAATAAATTCAATCTTTATATTATTATTTGAAACATTTGCCGAATCAGTAATAAAAACTGTTTCATTTGATTGTGTACTTCTATTATCACAACAACTGGTTATGAATAAAGAAGTTACCACGATCAATATTAAAATAATTACTTTCTTAATCATCTTTTAAAATCTCCTTATTATTTTACAATACTTCTTGCTTTTTTATAATCTTGCATATTATTGTTCTTATTAAATGTCTCTCGATACTTTAAAGCTCTAGGTAATAACCATTCTAACATATCAATCAACGCTGTCTCTTCTGAATTTCTTACATCAATAAATTTACCTCTAGTACTTGGATTATTACCATTAAATGTCTTTCCTTTATAATTCTTTAACTTATCACCTGATAAATATTGTTGTACTGTTGATCTTGATGCTGCATCTACTGTCCATTTATTTGCGTGTGGATCACGAAGTCTTTCAAAATATCTATGTATATATCCTGTTTCTGCATTCACTGTAAAAACAACTCTTATTCCATCATCGATCTTTCCTCGATATTTATAAAGTTTTTCAGTTTTCTTATCAATTAATTTTAATGCTCCGGTCTTTAATGTATCAATTTCAAAACCTGCACTTTTAAATTTTTTAAGTATTGATTGTAATGATGACATAATTTCTACTTTCTCCTATTTATGTATGTTTTATTTGTATACCTATAAGTATACACTTTAATTCTAAATGCACCCATATGCCTTTATATAATATAACTCTTATAAATGTCATATAGACATAAATACGAACTCTTAGAATATTACACTTATTGATGATTAAATCTTAGTATGTTAGATTATATATATTTATAAGTTTATATAAATCAATATGATAATTTAAGCGTAATCTTTGTGTAAAATTATAAAGGGATTGTGATAAAAACGCAAGAATAACTCGATACGGGTGCATAGGATGAGGGGACCCAATAATACTACCCTCTCTAAGTGTTCGCCCCATTTCCGGTACTTATATTTACCTTATTCCGGCTTAATTTTTATTTATATATTTGTTATTGTTAAACCCAATCCCAAGGTTCATATACGGCATTTTCGGATTTTATTTTATCTAAGTTATGAAAAAGTATTTAATATTACTGCAACTTAAATAAAAAAATGGCGTTCTATTGTTAGTAGACGCCATTTCCATTTTAATTCTTTCTCTATTTATAATTAACTACCATCTCTATTAATATATAAGGTAACTAAATCATTATACACTCTCTCTCTTTTTTTAATTATATATTATAAGCTTCTAGATTAACTTAAATTATTCCTCATTTAATAATATATGAAGTAGCTACGTCATCTTGGTCTCTCTTTCTTTTAATAATAAAATATTTTTAAAGTTTAGTGACAATGAAAGCCCTCACTTTTTAGAGTAATTTGTGAAAGATCAAAGTAAAAACTTTTAGTGTCACCGCCCCAATCTTTTGTATCATTTTTCCATCCAGATCGTAAAGAATCATCGTTGCCTAAATCAAATTTTCCTCTTGAACATAAAGCTATGGGAGTACCATCATCTAATATCGCTCCAATATAACCACAAAGACCAACATCATTTTGACACCATAATGCTTTTACTTTGATTTTATAGCGTTTCATGATTAAAGACTTTCTTTTTTTATTACGATTTCGGATTTTTAAGATTGCGCTGTCATTTAAATGTACATATATAATATAGTCATTTATTTTGTCATATAGACATGTTTTCTTTAAATAATATATTAATATACATTTAATTATTAAGTATATATTTTATAATATATCATCTTATTTGTTTTATAGATGCTTTACTTGTTTAACTCGATTTTGTGAAAACCATTCTATGCCTTCAACAACAAAATCACTAGATTGGTTTCTACCATAATACAAACGATATAATTTACGAGGAGCAGTACCAAATTGTTCAATAAATTCATTTTGATCAATAAAAAGATAAGAATCTTTCTCTAATTCTTCAATTGTCTTAGGTACGCACCATACACCATCATATGGATTTAAATCAGGAGATAAATCATTATAGTCGCATAAATAACCATGGCCATCTTTATCTTTTATCATAATACGAGTATTATGTTCATCACGAAATATGGCAAAAACAGTTATAATTTCATTAAAAAACTTCTTATTGATGTTAGGTCGAACTTTTACACGATACCGTCCAGTCGCAACAATATCAGCTCGATGAGTATTATCCTTCTCATAAAGAATGTTTTCAATATAAGCACCTTCATGTATATGAGGGATGTTAGTGAAGAAATTTTGGTCATTCATATTCTTTTCATACTTAATTTTTTCCATATTTTTCTTATAATTATATAAGTCTTCTACAGCTTCCATATAAGTTTGAATTACCATTACCATATCTATCACTCGGTGCCAGCAGTAATAATCAATATCATAAAATTGCACATCAAATATACCATTTTCTGCATAGCGAATAAGTCGTCGATTCTGTTCTTTATTAATCCACATGATATCAAATTTATCCATTTTTTGTTCCTTTATTATGTAAAAATAATCCAAGAATTATTTTCTTCGTCTTTATAGAAACGTAAATCATTCAGTTTATTTGTTTCATTTTCTGTTAAATCATCAAATCCATCTAAATCACAAATATAAATTACATCATGATCGGACTCAGGGTAATCATTTAAAATATCAGGATTATGTTTTGATAAAATATCAATACCTTCCATTATCATTTTTAATGATGGCATAATCTTATTCAGCTTTCTTATATAATTTGATTTGAGAACGAGCAGGTGACAACTTACCTTCTACAATTACATCACCGACATCATATTTTGGATCATATATTGTGCAACCCTTTTTGCAACTACGTCGTTTAAAAGTATCAAGAACTCTACGAGGAGCAAGACCAAATTGCTTAGTAAATTCTTCATGATCAGCTCTTAATACACGTGATACAAAATGGATATTATCTTGAGGTACAACTAAATCACCAATTTCAATATGATCAGGGTTAGGTTGCTTATCATAATTTATAAGAATTTTAATAAGTTTAGCTTCTTTCTCATTTTTTTCAGGTGGTAGCTTAACACGAGTTGCATAATATTCAACAGCAGAAAGAGCAGTAATTAATGACGGCCACGGAGCTGTTGCAGGATGATCACCTAAATTTACCCATTGTTTACGATTCGATTCAGCTTCATCTTTTAATTGCTTACAAAGATTTGCAAGCATAGTCCATTTATCTTCGTTCATTGTATTTATCCTATTTTATTTATTATATTTAAATCAATTGCTTATAAATATCAAGACGACCGCAAACATTTGCCATCTTATTGCGTGCTTGATTAATATCATCTTCTAAACGTTGCTCAATACTGCATGTCATTGTTTGAATAACATAATTGTCAAGGTCACGAAGTCTGTTAAGAATTTCTTCAGCTTCTTTTGATACATAATCAGTTTGATCTTTAGTCATTTTTAAAAAATCCATATTAATTAAACAGTTGTTTCGAACAATTCTGAATCATATTCAATTAATAGCACTGGTTGGTCTTTATCAATATATTGGACGTATGTTTTCGCAAAATGCTGTTTTCTGTCATATTCATAGATTTCTAAACAAAATTCATCAACTGTATCCTCATGTGTCTTCCACAAAACGACTGATTTCAACTCCCAACCATTGTTACATGGTATATATATACGATAATTATTATCAGTATATTCTTTTGAAGTTGTAAAAACTTCTCTTGCAGTGCTGATCTTCATTTTTTAACCTTTATTCGGATTTGTGTAGTATAGTATATAGTTACGGAATGACAACATACGAAGATAATATTTCCTAATTAGTTGCCAATAATCACATCCAACATTTTCAGACGTTTGATAACCATCACGATATTTGTTAAGAGGATGCCAGATTGAATATACAAAGGGATTCTTGCGGCGACAATAACCAGTACGAGGGTTAAAATAATATTGAACGTAATCATTCCATTCGTTTGGTAGGTGAAGATCACGAATAACTAAAGTACCATTCTTTTTAAAAAGATTCCAATATCGTTTAGAAAGAAGAACTTCAAAACCATCATTAAACAATTTTTCAAATTGAAATGAATCTAAACCCATTTCCAAGAGTCGTTGAGATTTAATATTAGTCGTATACATTTTAAAGACCTTTTCCTTGAGGTGATGTTTTTATAACGTATATATAATATAATCATTTTTTTTGTCATATAGAAATAACCTAAGTATTATATTTCATTATGTTTAAACATAAGTTGTTTGATTTAAACTATAATATTTATATACACTTAGGTTATTTATAAGTTAAATAATAATAATATATTATATATATACTAAGTTATTATTTATATTCATTATAATGATTATTTAATACTTCATATATTAATTTCCACACGTTATTTTGTTTTCTTTTAAAGTTTTTCACTTTACCTTTTCCATGTTTTAATTGATGGCCACTTTTACCTTTTAATTCGTATGAATAATTCCCATTAGTTTTTGTACCTGTTCCATCATTACATATTTTTGCTTCACCTAATATTTCTTTATGACCATCTATCGCTGATGTTAATTCCACTATTATCTTTATCATTAATAGACCTTATAACTATATTGTGATTGGATTTCTTTTTCTGCAGATGAAAACAATCTATGAATATGCGTATCTAAACAATATGTAATTGAATAGTCAGATTCATCTCTTGTTGATCTACCAAAGCCTTGTAATATTCTAAACAATGTCATTGTATTATAAATATCTGGATATCGTTTTAAAATATATGCTATCCTTTTATCTGCTAAAGAATAGAACGGACTTTTAATCATGATTTGATATCGAGATATATCACCAGGTAAATCAACACCTACAAATAAACTAGGTGATATTAATACAGACGGTTTTTTATATTGTTTAAATGATTTAAGAACTTGTGTTAAGTTTTCTCCTCTTTTATGTTCAAATAATTTTACTGACTTATTATTTTTTAATATATACGACGATATCTTTTCATTAATTAAAAATGATGGTGTTAATACAATTCCTTTATCATTAATATGTTGTTCAATAAGTTCATTTGTAAAATCACATATTTCACTAATACATCTTTCATCGTTTGTTGTGTAATAATTTAAATTATGAGTGTTGAAGAAAAAAACCTTTTTGTTTTCTTTTTCAAATGTAGAATCAACAACAATATGTTTAATTAGTTCTTTTTTAATAGATAATGTCCTTGATATATAAGAAGGTGAAATAGTAGCACTCATGAATAAATGCTTTTCACTATTCTTTATTGTATAAAAAAGATTTCTAATAAATATTGGTTTGATTGTAAATTCATCTTTCTTCTTATCAAAAACGTGCTCATAATTATATTTGAAAAAATCACCAATCTTGCAATGAAGATTAAAATACTTTAATGAATAATTTTTTAACTTTTTGTATTTGTCAAAATCATGATCTTCTAATGCTTCTTCTGAACATTTATCAAAATACGTATGTAGTGAACTATAAATTGGACTAAGTTTTTCTTTTAAGAACTCTTTATAATTCTTGTATGTAATTGAATCTACATTAATTGTTCTAACAATTTTTAATGCTGAGTTTAATATGTGGATTCCTTCTTCATCAGCATATTCTCTATAGTTCATTAACTCATCATTTAATTCATTAATTCTTTTTTTAGACAAATAGATACTATATACAGAAGTAAATGCATCATTTATTTCGTGAGCTTCGTCATATATAGTAATTAATCTTTGTGCAAGGTGCTTAGAATAAAGGTTTGATATAAAGAAATATGAATAATTTGTTATTAAATGTGGGATAGTATTACAAACATCTCTTGATAACCGATAGAGACATGACTCACATTTACTAAATTTTGAATCTAAGCTTTTTTGTAGAAATGATGATATACAAATTTTTGCACTTTCATTATTTAATACACCACATTGATAATTTTCTGAACCCTTTATGATATTTGTTGAATCAATATCACCAAATAATTTTTCGTATTGATCAACAAGAGCATTGTTATGCATCAAAATAAAAGATGATTGACTTGTATTTGTAATACCTTTTAGAATATCAGCTACTATAAATCCAACAATTGATTTTCCACTTCCTGTTGGTGCTGATAATACAACATAATTAAATGATTCATCAATAAATGAAATTAATATTTTATTGATCGTATTTACTTGATGTTCTTTTATTTTAAAGTTATACTTTTTTAATTTTTCTACAATGATGTGCTTATAATCATTTTTCTTTGGCATTTTTTTCCTTTAAGATTATTGGGGTAATTGTATAATATAATCAATAATCTTGTCAAATAGAAATTTTATTCTAATCAATTACAGACAAATCTTTTATGAATCTTTCTACATCACATACGAATGCACCTTCTTTAACACAAGTTTGCCCAATCATAAATTCATTAAATTCTTTATTTTCCTCTTTTGTTAATATGTTTTCTATAGCGGTCCAATAAACAATTCCATTGACATTATATCTTTCAATAAGTAATTTCATTAATTCATTTTGTCTTTGTCGCGATAGCTTCATAATTTAATTTCCTATTAATCCATTTTTGAACATCTTCAGACTTTAATTTAAATCCATTATTCATATCTAGGTTTGAAATAACATCCCATTTAAAATCCATATAATATTTTAATGCAAATTCTTTATCACCTGTATGATCTGCTAAAATTGCCAATGATAATTGAGATGGTCCACTTCCACCATAACCCCAAGCAAATCCATCAGGAGAATGATTAGCTAAATCCCATCGTGGATTAAGAAATGAATTTTCATGAACTTCATCGTCATATACAATAACAATTGGATCGGATGTATGATTAATTTCACCGATGTAAATTTTCATAATAAAAACCTTTATCATTAAAGATATTTTCAATTTTTTCTACATTAGGAACATCATAAATTTTGCTATATACTTTTGTATCACTATCTGGATGTTTATAAAATAATTGAATAGAAAATACAGGATAACCATTTGATCGATTAACTGTATAAAGAATTCTATATCCATTCCAATCAATAGATGTATCTGCTTTTAAAATTTCTTTACAAAAAGCCAAAACTTTTTCTGGTTTATTGGTTGTGCACCATTCTCTTAAATGAAGTTCTCCAGTTTTAAGATACTTATTATAAACTTTTCTTGCATAAGAATAATCCCATGAAAAAATTCTATCATCGTCTGCTGAAATAATTTTGTCTAAATCATCATCATAATTAAATGGAAAATTATATTGAGTTAAAATCATATACGATGCTTTTCCAAATGAACCCATTTCAGAAGGATCATAATTTTGAGCAATTAAAACTGTTCGTTTCATTAAACTAATTCCTTAAGTTTATTTATTCTACTTGGATCCCATAGAGTCATCCAATGAGTACCATCTTCATTTAATTCTTTAATAAAATCAGGTCTAACTAATTTTGCACGCTTTTGCTTTCTGTAATTTTTAACAACAATACCTTCCTTAAAACATGGAATATGCTTATTAGATATTTTATCAAATGAAAAAGAATTATATGCACTATTCCCATCAAGCATATTCATTATTTCTTTTTTATTAAAATATCCTTGGGCAATTAATGGAACACATTTTAAATTAAAATCATTACAAAATTTTTCTTTATCTGTACGATTTAAATAACCATAATTTTTATGAAAGACATCAAAACAAATAAACCAATCTGGTAATTCATTATAATATATATGATGAGTTGCCCACATAAATTCACCATATGCAATAACACCTTGAGGTATCTTAATTAAATCATTATAATGTTCAATAGACCAAGCTTTAAATCTTCCATATTGAGGATGTTCTGATGTGTCCACTAATGAACTTCTCTTTTGAAGTCTGAATTGATCTCTTTTGAGACCTATTATTCCTGTATTGGCACCATCTATTTTTTCTTCGACAATAACAAAACCTGTTAATAATTCTTTTAATTGTTGATCTGATATATTTAACTTATTAGATACTTCGGGGTGAGGTATTCTATATGTTTTTTCATATTCTCTAAACATTTTATTTAAAATCAGGCTCCATTTTTTTAATTCTTTGTGTTTTTGTTTCTTGTTTCAATCCACAAATCTTACATGTTCTAACCCATCTATCAATTCTTCTTTCTGGAATATCACAACCACTATAATAATCTGATCCTTGTTTAATTGGTTCAATTTTTAATGGGGGCTCAATGATTGGGTCAAAAATTGTTTCACCCCACTCATGATTACATCTTTCTTTAATTTTTCTTTTTTGTTCAATTAATTTTTCAAGCTCACTTTTTACTTCTTGCAAAGACATAATCCTTGCGTTTAGTTCTAAAATTTCTGGATTCATGATTTTTCCTAATTTTTTTCTTTTATATTAAAAAATGATCATAAAAATTTTATATTAATTTTTTGAATTATTTCATGAAATATAAGACGAAATAATTGGACCATCATTTGAAAAATTCTTTTTTGGTATAAATGGAAATGACCAATGAATAAATTTATTATTTTTTATTCCATTTTTAAATTCTATTTTATCTGTTAAAAAAAATTGCTCTTTATTGAATTTTGCTTCTACAATTTCTAATGCTTTTTCATATGATTCTGCGGCAACTAAAAAATATCCTTTTTTCTTTTTTATTTTACCAGTTTTTTTAATTTTTAATTCAGTTATGAATGTTCCTGTAAATAATTGAATATCTTTTTTGTTTTTCATTTGTCGTGTCCTAAACTTAAATCTAATTGGTTGCTATTCTTATTATGTGTTTTTTGAAAGTTTATAAATTTTATTGGGTTTTCTAATGTTCTCCAAAATCTAAATTTATGATTATTTTTTTTTAGAGCAACATCGTGATTCTTTAACCAAGTTTTTTTATAATACTTATTAATGTCTTTTGTTGAATCAATTTTTTCGATTAAAATCGATTGATCATAGGGTCCATTAAATTGACCATATGTTGGATCAACTAAATATAAACATTTACCAATCTTACATAATATAGCGTAATGATTTTCTTCATATGACTTATCAGAATATATTTGATTAAAACAAACATATTTAATTGAAAAATCTCTTAGCATATTAACTAATATAAATGAAGATATTGCACACCACCCACATAAATTATGTTTTGGGTTGCATAAAATACTACCTTGTATTTGAGAATGTTTATCTAATTTACTATTCGGGATACTTTCAAAATAATCATTTATTTTTTCGTGGACTAATTTACATTGAAATTGGAAAAAATCTTTAATGGTGTCCATTTTATTCTCATAGAAATTGAACTACAAAAAATAAAGTAATGATAGCAGTATTTAGAAAGATATGATATCCATTATCTATGATGATATACATAGATGGGTACCAATTACTATTAGTTCCATTTTTAGCAATCAATATCATAAAATATTTCATCGGCCACTTATGCCTATCCTGGAAAAAATGGAACAAACCTATCAATGCCGAGCAAATAATAGAATATAACCAACCTAGATATACACTGAATATTAAACAATGAGCTATAGAATAATATAAACAATGTTCAGCGCATGCTAGTGAATTTCTTGACTTTTCTATATGAAGTGGTTTTCCATTATGAGTCTTAAATGGGATTTGAAGCAAATAATCACCAACCCAATGTGCAAATAAAATCACTGGGAAATATAATAAAAGTAAAATTAAAATAAACATTTCTACACTAACTTTTTATGAATTAATCTACAATAATATATTTTTCCATTTTTGCATATATTCTGATTCGAAATCAACTCTATTTTTTATTACATCATCATCGTTAGGTTTATAAGATTTAAAATTCTTTATGTCATTAATGATGATTCTTATAAAAAGATAAGAAAAAATAACCAAGGCCAATATAACAATGACATTCACAAATGTCCAATTGGTATAGCTAAATTCTTTACCGAAATATTTTAATGTGTCAATTACAGGTTTCATTGTTACGAACAAATTTTAGATTTAATGAACTCAACACCAAATTTATAATTTTTTCCATTATTAAGATTTTCACAAATAATAGGAAATTTTTGCTTTCTGGATTTAATTCCAATTACAATATATTGTTCATCTTTATAAATAAATTTCTTTTGAAAATCTCTTTCTTTTAAACCATATTTATGACAACTTTTAGCAAAATCTCTTGCACGAATGAGTAAAACATCTGACCCCAACTTTACTTCAAAGCTATACTTAAACTGATCATCACTATAAACAAGTTTACCACCAAAAATCTTCATACCGTTTTTTTCACAATATTTACTAATTAAATTACGTAAATCTTTGCTGATAACTTTGACATTTTGTTTATCGAATTTTTCCATTTTATAAAACCCTTTATAATTCTTTATATTCAAATTTGAATTGAGTATCACTCATCACCTTAATATGACCATATACATTTCTAACAACCCAATTACCGGGATATACATCTTGGCCATCAACATATCCCATTCTTTGTGGTGGTATAAAATTTGTTAAGCGTCCTAATGCAATCCCATATTTAAAATAACGTATGAATGGCAAATTATAAACTTTTGTATCATGTCCAATATCATCACCTTTCTTATTCCATTGAAATGCTTCAACATGTGGTGATTTTTGTGTATAATTAAATTTCATTTTAATACTCTTAGTTTAGAATTAAATAAATTACAATAGCAACTATATTAAAATTAGATAATGATACCACGGAAACAAGCTTCACTTACAAAAGCATCAACGACATAACAATCTGCTTTTGTTTCTTTGTTTTTAAATGCAACAATAGCTTGCTGAATTTTCGAATCAGGAATTGCTTGAACCATTCCATCAATTTGGTCTTCATCATATTGATAGTAGCAATAATTCGTATTGACACAATTTGTTGATTCGAGATTTGCTGAAGTTTGGTGAATTGAGCGAAGATTGCGAAAGTCGTTTTTCGAAATGAGAGTAGACATTGTAAAACCTTTATTTTTAATGTTATAATAATATAATAAAAAATCTTGTCATATAGAAATGTTTATTATATTATTAAAAAATATACACTTAATATATTAAGTATAAAATAAATATGTACTTAATAAATATAGATAATATATTATATAAGTACATATTTAATTTTTTATGCTTGCCAATATTCAAAAGTATCACAATCCATAATTGTTAATGGCCCACCATATCCAGCAGAAGTATCTAAATCAATTATCCGATCTTTTCTCATAAATGGTTTATATTCATTTCCATTACTTCCATAAAAGGTAAGAAGCTTAACTGGGGTGTGTCCAACAATAAACATATAATTTTTGTAAATTTTAACAGGTAAATCATATTGAGCAAATCGTTGTATTATATCTCTGTCCCATATAAAATCATCTTCTTCAGATTTTTCAAATCCTTTTCCCATATTAAAGCCACCATGAACAAATATAATTTTTCTTTGTTCATCGATATAATATGGCAATAAATCATTTATAAATTTAATATGATCATCTGGTATTTTATCAACTTCATAATCATAATATGCCATATGAATTCAATGTTCCATAACCACCTTGAGATAACCAATTTTTATCAATTTTTTTTGTCCTTATAAATTCCCTCAACCATTTATCATGATTTCCTAATAGACATATTCTATTTAAAACTATGTTAATTATTGTGTCTATTGTTTTCTTTGCATCAATAACTAATTTATTACATTGAGTTTGCTGTATTAAACCACCTCTACAACCATCTATATAATCACCTAAAAATATTATTGTATCATTTTCTTGGTTATAATTACATTTTAAGAGAACATATTTTAATTTTTGATGCCTTCCATGAATATCACCAATTACTAATTGTCTTTTTTTATCGTTCATAATTATCATCCCCTTGGTATATACTTAAACCATCTTTCTTGTAATGTTGGTATAAAACCATTCATTTTATACCATGTTTCTAAATCTTTATAATTTGATCTCTTATTGCAAATATTTACCAAAATCTGTATATTATTTTGATTAGAAAATTCTTTTACTTTTTTTAATATTCTATACCCAGCATCTTTTCTTTTTGAATTATTTGTAGTTATTTTTACAATACTATAAAAATGTTCATTTAATCCAAATTTTTTCATAGTTGATACATCACTCTTATCAGTATACACAAGATCAATATATCCGCCAGCTTCATCCTTTATTTCTACATTATATTCCATGAACATAACCTAATATTTAATGCAAAAAATTATTTTCTTTTACTCTTACTCTCAAATTTTCTCATTTGTGATTTACCGTATTCAGTAATTATATGAATACCATTTCTATCTTTATCGATATAACCACTCATTCTCAATAAATTTAGTTGGCCCAAATTTTGAGGTGTTAATGTGTTATAAAAATTTTCCCTATTTTCTCTTAATTTCTTCATCAATGAATAATCATTTTGATTTAGCTTAGTCATTTTTGTTTTCCTTTTTGTTTTTATTCATGCTTAATTAAAAAGTCATTATTAATGACTTTAAATGATAATCTACCTAACTCAACATCAACGTCTTCTTCAACTGATCTAACAACAATACCTTATTATTCAATTTTCCTTTTTGTTGACATTAAAATTATTTTATCAGCAGTAGTTGATGCTTCCTCTATTGTATAAAAATCCCTTTCTAATAATTCTAATATAATTCTAACCTTCAATGTATCAACATATTGATCTTGATAAGTAATAATAGTACCATCTTCTTTTACTGTTTCAATTCCTAATATTTGGGCGGCGCGATCTGCTGCGGCAGTTCCTGGATATTTTTCAACAACTTGTTGGTATTCACCTTTATTAAAAATAATTTGTGCTCTTTGATTAGGCGTTGCGCAGCCTATTGCAATGACACCACATAATATAATAAAAGCAGCCCAAACAAAACATATCTTTTTAAAAGTGTTCATTTTAATTTTAACCATTATGATATTTTGCACCTGTTATTTGTGTACTTAATTCTCTCATGCATGCTTCATTAAAGCACCAATCATGCCATTGATTATGTGGTGAAAACAAAATTCTCTGTCTATAATCTTTTACATATTCTCTAATAATCCAATCTTTAAGATCGTCAAATATCTTTGGATCATTATAATTTATTTTTGTATTGGTATTATTTGTTTTTAATCGCACCCTAAAACCATTTTGTTGATGATTCTTTTACAATTTTATGTAAATGACATAATGTAAATGTTGTTTTGCGAGCTTCTTTATATAACCAATGATTAATAACTTTCCTTATCTGTGTATATAAATACAATTCTTTAAATTTTTCATTAATTTGTTTGCGGAAATTAGAATATATTTCACTTTCACTTAGTGGGTATCTAATCTCAATTGTTATTTTATGCATAGTTTTTGGGCAACATTCTCTTAACACCATATCTTCATCATAAAATAAACATGTAGATGCGCAAGAACCAGGAATTGTTGGAAAAATTGCAACTAATTTCCCATTTTCGACAAGTTCACGATAAACTACTATTACTGATCCAATGTATTTCATTTTAAAACCATCCTTTCCACTTTTTATTCTCTTTTTCTCGTCTTAGTCTTTCTTGTTTCTTTTTAGGGTCTCTTTGTTCAGCATAACATAAGTAACATGGTTGACCATTTAGATATTTTGAATCATCTTTTTGTACAAGAATATGATGAACATCACAATAATGAATAATGGACGCAATTTCTTCATCATCCATAAATTTTGGGCGAAATGGAATTTCTTCCATAATTCCTTGTGTAATATCATACCATAATGTGAGATCATCACTATACCATCTCCATCGTGGCGCAGTTGATGTTTCATCAAAACTTTCCCATTGTGAATAGTATGCATTACCATCTTTGTCAACTGCTCGCCACCCTTCGAAAACATCACTTGAATAATTACCTTTTACTTGTTTTGCTTCAACAATTGTGGCAACAATAATTTTATCTTCATCTTCACCCCAGCCATAAGGATGTGCCACGCTATGAAGAACTAATTTCTTTTTGTTTTCCATTTTTAAAATCCTTGTTATAATATTAAACTACTTTGCTGTTTTTGTCAGCTACTAAAATAATTACCAAAACTGAAATTGCAATCATGCAATAAATTAACGGCATTTGGCTTACATAAATAATCATTTTTTATTCCTTAATTTTTATTGAGAATTTTTAAAAAAATTTCTCATTCTCATGACAAAATTTCTGTCCATATTTTGGTGAACACAAACATATACTGTTGGTTCATCAGAAGTAAGTAGAGGTGATGATGATGGGTTATATTGTGGATGTGTGTAATAAAAAGAAACTAAATTACCATTTTGCCAAGTAATTCCTTGTTCATCTTATAATACATTGTTCTATATTAAATCTTTCTCTATTTGGTAATGGATTTGTATGAGCGATTTGCCCTATGAAATCATTTCGGTTTGAATTTGATATAATAAAAGTTTCTGAATCAAAAGTTATAAATTGATCTTGAAAATTTCTGATTGTTATTTCCATTTTTCCAATTCTTTAATTTTAATACAAAGTTCTCCAAAAGGCTTTTTCAGATGCAGATCGAAGGTCCTGAACTTTTTTCATTGTATCAAGAAGTGCATTATATTTCTTAACAGCTTCAACCCAACTTGTTCCTTGAACCGTAATATATGATGGATCCTCTAATCCACGGAACATTACAGTTCCTTGCAATTTATAAGATTTTGGTTTTGATTCCAAAACATCAAGATTGTGTTTCTTTACAAATTGAAGTGCTTTCTTAAGCAATATATCATCCATCAGATTTTCTCCTGTCTTTCGTTATTTATTGATCTAATTACTATCTTTTTGATCCATTTTAACCCACCACTCTTGTTGGAATGTCATTCTATCAAATAAATATCTTTGATCCCAATTACGTGATTCAAAACAATCTTGGTGATAATGATAAGCAGCATTTTCAAATCTATCTATATCCCAACATTCAGGTAAAGGTTTACTGAAATCGATATTATTTACATTATCAACTTTATAAAATCTACCGCAGTAATATTTAAATCCATTAGATTTTATTCAATTAATAAATCGATAAAAATCGGTACTCATTTCTTATTCCTTTATTGTTTGGTTATAATAATATAATAATATTTTTTGTCATATAGAAATTAATACTTTATTATAAATATAAAGTTTATATATAAAAAGCATCAAATATATATAAAAACATAAGTTCAATATATTCAATGCTTTATTATATAAGTAATTAATTATTATATACTTATTTTAATCTAATTTATACCCAATTGTAATAATCGCGAATGGAATAAAATTACTTTTCTCTTCTTGAGTTTCATACCATAATTCTGATATAAATTTTAAAATACTTTCGTTGTTAGGATCTAAACCAACCCAACATGCGCCCAAATCCAAACTATGAGCTGCCAATAAAATATTTTCAACTGCAGCAGAACAATCTTGCTGAAAATATGCCCATTGATATTTATTATTTAACGCGCAATTATCATATGATACTAATATTGCAGAATATGCATGCCATAATGGTTCATTATTCCCAAGCCATACACTATTAGTGCTAACAAGTTGTTCTCTATTTTTATTAATTTTAAATCTAAATGGGTGTTCATTCCCAGCAGATGGTGCAGCATTACCACATTGAATTAATTTTTTAATTAATTCTATAGCTACTGGTTTTTCTTTATATTCCCTAACACTTCGTCTTGTTAAGATGCATTCAATTGCTTCCATTCTTTTAATATCTCCTCTTCTTGCGTTAAAAACAAATGGCATGGACATTTACAATTTTCTTGTGTACAAAAATATCTAAAATATTTTGCCTTATCAATTAATTTTTTTGTATTATTTAAATATTTTTCATCATATTTGACAAAATTATCTTCACATTCGAAGTTATGTGAATTTTCTCCACAAAATCTTATTCTATCAACTCCAAAATTTATTGTAGCAACATCCAAACCAATACCATTAAATATACATCCACTTTGTAGCATGTCTACAAAAAATTCAGAATTTTTTCCTATATAATCCTTAGCTCTTCCTTTATCTCTTAAAACTACACAATTATTAATTGATAATTTGTGACACATTTGTGAGTATTGTTTTACTTTTGATAAATGCCCTTTGTGTCTTTCATGAAATATACTTCTTCCTATATTAATTGTTGATATAAAACGTTTATTTTCTATTTTGTCATCTATATCTATACTTCCGTTAGTATGCAATTCAATATAGAGTTTTTTACGATTTAATATTTGAAATGTTTCAAATTTATACATTATATATTTGAATAAAGGATGTAATGTTGGTTCACCTCCAGTAATACCAATAATACCAACTTCTTTTTTATTTTCTTCCAAATATTTTTCTATAAAACTTAATGCGAAATCTACCTCATATTCACTCATATGATTTCCATCAGGTGAGCAATTATGGCAACAATGTTCACATCTGAAATTACATTTTTCAGTTAAGTATAAATTAAAAACTATGTTCATGATGTTATTTTATATCAATTAACGATCACCAAGAATCAATGGAAGGCCATTTTTTGATGAACCGATAATTACAACTTTTGTGTTAGGTGATTTTGCAATTTCTTGTGTTGCTTCAATACCTTTCCATTCAAGTAATTGCTGATCAATTCCTTTCTTAACAATTTCTTGGAATTTTTGGATACCAGTTGCTTCAATTTCTTTTCTTTCAGCTTCTTGTCTTTCTTTTTGAAGGACAAAAGTCATTCTTTGTGCGTCTTGTTCTGCTCTCAATTTTTCTTCAATAGAATTTGATACCCTTTCAGGAAGATGAACTGATCTTAAAAGAACATTTTCAACAAATACACTTCTTTTTGTCAACACATTACTCATCAATGAATCCATTTGCAAGGCTAACAATTCTCTATTAGATGTATAAAGAGCTTGCGCTTCATATGATGCTGTAATACCTCTTGTAACACTTCTAAAATTTGGCTCAATAATAATAGATTTATAATTTGATCCAATTTCTCTATAAAGTTTAGGTGCCATATTAGGGTCAATATGGAATAATAGTGATGCTTCTAATTCTATAGATAGTCCTTCCTTTGAAGGAACGCTCATTGTTTCTTTTAGCTCTTGTGTTTTAATAGACATTTTTTCAATATGAGCAAATGGATTAACTAAATGAATTCCAGGATTTAATGACCTATCAGGAACTTTACCAAAGACGTCAATTACACCAACATGACCGGCTGGAACTTGTGTTAGTAATGACATAATGAAAAGTATTGCAGAAATAGACAATAGTGGAAGCCCAATAAAGCCTCTCATATTAAATTTCTTTTGTTCGTTATATGTCGTCTGATATGAGATATAACCTTTCGCGATAACAATAATTGAAATAATTGCCAATACAATTGAAAAATAAATCATGTTTTTCTCCTTTTATTTTTTTCTTCTCATTTTATTACTGTATAACATTACTCTGTTATCAGTTTCTTTTGTTAATCCTTTATTCCATGGGATTTGAAGATTTTTTTTCCCTTTATTCCATGGTATTTTACCCTTTAATGATTTTTTTAATTTATTAATTGTTTCCTGAGATAATGATTTACTAGCACATTTAATACTAATTAATTTCATCCTTTCATCAGTTTCTTTTGTTAATCCTTTATTCCAAGGTATCTGTGCTCCTTTTTTTCCTTTATTCCATGGTATTTGTCCTTTATGTGATTCACTTAATTTTCTTTTAGTTTCTTGAGACGGTTTATAATTTAATCTATAAAGTCCGCAAGTGATATTACATAAATTTCGCAATCCAATTTTCTTTATTTTACTTTTTTCAATTCTATATGCTTCTTTTTCATTATATGTTTCGAAAATCTTTTTATAAATTGGTTTATAATTTTCTTTGATTAATTCTTTTAATTTTTCATATAGTTTTTGATTAAGGTTTGATTTTCTGGATTTTAATGCTAATTTATAATGTATATACATCCTTTTTCCATGACCTTTGCCTACATAAAATATTTTATTATCTCTTGGGTCAATAAGTTCATATACATAATAAGATTTAGTTTTTTCTTCCATAATTTCTCCTATACTTAATAATTGACGTTTACAATTATAAATATATATAAATTATGGGAAGTATCAACTTTTTATAAATAATTAGTTTCTAACACCTTTAACGATCAAATCCGCTGCCGTAGTTGCAGCCCATGAATCTGGTTTAATTTTTCCATTAAATCCCATTCCAGTTATATATCCAAGTGCTGCCGAAACAACACCATTTGATTTATGAGCCGGATTTGGATTATAATCACAGTGAATACTCATAGGAATGGCATATTCATTGCACAAATCAACAAGTTTTGTAGCAGCAGCTAATGAATATTCTGCTTCTCTAATCAATCTGCTTTCCATATTCATTTTAATTTTTTCTACATTTCTGCAGAAAAATACTGCCCCACCACTTTTCTCAAAATATAAAATTACGACAAGTGCGAAATAAACAAATGGTCCTCTTTTTTTTGAGTCAGTTCCAATAAATAATTCTGGATTCTTATTAAAATTATCTTCATTATCAATAAGAAGTTTTTCTAATCTTGATTTTAATTCATCAATTCCAAATTTTTCACCTTTACTTTCAAGCCTTTTAAATTTGAAATTGCGCAACAAATCTTCTACTGACTTTATTTCACCTGAAAACATTTTTTATTCCTTATGTTTTTAATCTCTTACTCAAATTCATCATAACTGTCTTCATCTTCAATAAATGTAATATCAATTTTTATAGCTTCGTTATTACCATCATATGTTACAAGTCCATTATATGAACCATCACCAAATCCTGATGAAGAAACACAACCATGTTCAAAGCATCCAGCACTTTCTTCGCTTAATGAAATTTCTGAAATCATACGATACCATTCATCACCTTCATTTTCACAATAATGATCCCCCCATTCTTTTGTAAGATTAGGAACAAAATCTTTTGCGTCTTCATCATTTTTATAATGTTCAAAGTCTACAATTGACATTTGGCCAGAATCTACACAAAGATTTTTAATCATAACGCCACGCTTTAAAGACTCATCATATTGATAACTTTCATGACGGGCAATAATGCCTGCAACTCTATCACCCCATGGTCCTTCATCGCTATAGCATACTTCAAAAAACCATTTTCCATTTTTTGCTTTAACAACCTTTAAATAATCTTGAACTACATTTTCATCACATCGATAACATGGGTCACTAATAACTAATTTACCACTTGTTACATTAAACGAATCATTCATTGTTATTTCCTTTATTATTTAATCCAAAATCATACATTGTTTTCATTGTTTGAATTAACATTTCTTCTATATTTTCGTCAAACTTTTTACCAAATTGTTTTTTCATAAAAGAAATTGTAATAAGACATGTTTCTATAATTTCCTTTTTGTTCTCACATTTATTGAATAATTTGTTAAGAACATTGTATATATTGTCACTTTTATTCATCATACTTATTTCTTGAATTAATTTTTGCCTTAATTCTTTTTGTTATTTTTTTCTGTGTTTGTTCCTGTTTAAACTGATACTTATCAATATCAATTTCATTAATTCTTTTTGAATTGTAAATATTCACTAAATCTTTTGTGTTCATTTTCAAACTATTCTTTTTGTTTTTGGTATAAAGCTTTCACATAGCTTAAGAAATTCTATCCAACTATCTTCATCGTAAAATGTGATATAAAATCCATTGCAATATGCTGTTACTTCATAATCACCTTCATCATCTTGATCTATCGATACATCAATACTTTTATCATATCGATTGAACTTATTAGAAACAAGTGATTTGATATAATCAATATCTTTTTTTTTCATTTTGGTATAATTATTTTTAATTCAGGATCATATAAAAATTTATATCCAACTATTACTATATTACGACCATAAAATGGATTTGCTTGATCATTTTTAAAATGATTTCTATACCATTATATCAAAATTTATTTGTTTTACAATAAATTTTTTTCGTATATTAAATGGATAATTAAAATATGGATTTTTTTGTATAGATGCTTGCGCATGATGTTTTTTTTCATATTTTGTAGCTGATTCAATACTCCCAACCAAATATCCACCATAATTTGCTTTTTTGAAGTAGTGATCACCTTTTATACTTTGTATAACAAAAAATTTCATGTTTTGTTATTCCTTCTTAACAAACATCACACCATTTAGCACAAGTGGCCAATAAATTATCATAATCACTTGACATTGCTTCTTTCTGAAATTGTTTAATCATTTCTGATGTATATTGCTTATCTTTTTTCATTTCTCGTTGACAAATACCCATCAAATTAAATGCATTTCCATCTTGCCCAATAAGTTTCACCTTGCATTTCTTTTTAGGCGGCGGGAATTCATTTTCGTTTTTCATACTTTAACCTTTCTTTTTTTTGTTGTTTGCCTTTTTACATTATCTTTTTTGTCTTTTTGGGATGTATAAACATTTGTTTCATTCATTATTGAATCTATAATGTCTCCTGTATAACCAAGTTGCTCCCTATCTTTTATTTCACCATTTACAACTTTCAAGTATGTAAATATTGCATCTTCTGTTTTGTTACACAATGCAGAATTTTTATATGGTACACCATACGCTTTGAATACCGATGCTTTTTTATCTCTTTTAGGTGTAACATAAACCGATATGTTTTTACCAATTTTTACAGAATTAAGATCACATCTCCATTTTTCTTCTGATCTGCTATCGTATACAAAGAAGAAATATTGATTACCAACCATTGAAACTGTTTTGTATATCCTTAAATCTGTTTTGAATCTCCAATTTTCTTTTTGTTTTTGATTTGGTGATATTTCTCTATCAAACCATTGGCCAGAAGAAAGCATATTAGAATTTGGGTCATTTTCTTGATGATTGTACAAAAGGTGTTCAAACCTATGACCAGTTACTTTCTTACGTGCTTCTCTTTTTTCATTTGGTGTTTTAATGACCTTCTTATTGAAGTCATAACCCCAAATTTTATCTTCTAGTTCACGAAACACAACTTCAAAATAAAAAAACCACTGATATTCATTCCAAGGTTTGTTTTTATCTCTACAATTTTTTGCAACAGTTCTTATTAAAGAATCATTTGATCTTTTTTCAACTGCTGTTTCAATTACAGATTTTGTTCCATTAATTTTACGAGACATTTTTAAAACCTTTTTTGATGTTTACGGAGGGACTAAAAATTAATGTATATAATATAATACATTATTTTGTTATATAGAAATGATATAAGTTATTGTTTTATTAATTACTTATCTATTTTATCTATATATCTTTTGAGCGGAGCTATTAATATTGTTGTTATTGATACTTTAATAAGAGTAAATATAACAAATATTGTTCCATATATTCTTGTATTATTTAAGTATTGTAAAGTATCTGTATTATGATTGTAAGAATTTATAACATGATAAAAGTATATTATTGCTAAAGTGTACAATATAATGTTTCCTAATATTACGGTGTAATAAGGTTTCTTCAATAAATTTTTTATATTATTCATATATTACAATTTCCACATTAGTTTGTCGTATTTCATTTATTATCTTTTGTTTCATTTTATTCCAATCTAACCCCCCTAACCCACAACCTAATTTAGGCATTGCAATACTTTTTATATCAGAATGTTTTAATTTCTTTATTAGAGATTTTATACCATTTATTATCCATTTTTCTTTAGAGGAATTCTTGTAATGTATTTTTGTGGGGAATAAACATATATATTTTGGTTGTTTTGTTAATTTATTCTCCATTATAACTGGATTTTCTATTGTGAGAGCTTCATTAGTACAAAGGTCTTTATAGATATATTCTATACCTAAAAATTTTTCTTTGCATTGTTTTGCTAATCCTGCTCCCATAACGCCTACTATATTTACAGGAATAATTATGCAATCACAATTAGAATTAAATATATCATCTGAATATCTGAATTTAATATTATTATTTTCACTCATAATTATACTTTTGAAATGCGTATATCATATTTTTCTTTTGTTTGACTAATGACATTACTATCATTTGTTGCCCAACAATCAATATACGTTATCGACCATTGTTTCCATTTCCACCCTAATTCATCTAACTTTGATTTTTTACCCTTATCAAAACTTTGAAAACAAATATAATACTTATATTTCTTTGAATATGTTATATTCAACTTTTGTTTCATGATGTTTTTTTCCATTCTATATTTTTTTCATTTGATGAATATTTCGAAACCATTGAATAAAAATTATTTTTTTCAAGTCTATTTACAATAATCATATCAGAATTTTTTATAAGAAAACTATCACAGAAAAACTTAAATACTTTTTCATAATCAAATGATTTGCAGCTAAATACATCTGTCGCAAATGTCATCATTTCTGGCCAAGTATGTATTGTTGCATGAGATTCAAGCCATATTGTGACACCAGATATACCAGATTGTTCAAAATTTCTTATAAGAAGATGTCTTTTCATCTCCTTTAATGCTTGTGATTTTATATTTTCTTTATTAAGTCTTTCAGTATATTTTTGAAGTTCTGAATTTGCAAATGGGAAACTTGCGACTAACGGTGGGTATACTAATGTCATATCAGCAACTTTTGATAATTCTTCTAGAAAATTATATATGAAATTTCTATCTGTCAATAATTTTCTGTTTGTACAGTGAGCATCTATAATAAGGTGGCATCCATTCATTCTTTCTCTCCTTAAATTAGATAATTAATGTTTTGTTCAAAAAGAAAGCGCCCACTGCTTGTCATTAATAATGCATTAAGTCATTGCCTTCTTCGTCTTTTTATTTTTTATTTGTTCGTGTCTTTCATAGAGTTTAAATATTCTATCAATATGTTTACAATATATTTTTGTTGAATATGGGCTTTTTATCCCATGTCTATTATAAAAATCATCTTTCCATAAGCCTATTTCATATATAATTTGTTTCTCAATATCATCAATTGATTCATTCATATTATTACCTCTTTATATTTTAAAATAATTTTGTGACATTAATGGGGTTCGAACCCATATCAACCAGGTTGAGAACCTGGTATCCTATTCCTATTTAGACGATAATGTCAAATTTTGCTGGAGAATAAGGATTCAAACCTTAATGCTCTGATTCAGAATCAGATATCCTGTCGTTAGATGATTCTCCAATGTCATGAGCCTCTATTGAGAATTGAACTCAAATTAATAGTTTACGAGACTATTGTTTTTTGCCATTTAAACTATAGAGGCGTCATCTTAGCAAGCTAGTCGAGGTGGTGGGATTTGAACCCACGTACCCACGGCCCCAAACCGCGTGAGATAAACCGAACTCCTCTACACCTCGATTTAATTTATTCTTTTGCTACAGTATCCTTATGAAGTTGAAAATCTATTATGTTTTTATTTATGTCAGATAATTTTTGTTTATATATTTTAAGTAAAGTTTTAAATGCAGATAACTGGCATTTTTCTTTATTATCAGTACCAAAAATCATTATATTTTTTTTGCATAAATTAATATTTTTTTCTATTAAATCTTTGTCTATAATTAGAGAATTATAATAATCCCAATTCTGTATGTTATTTTTTTTCATAAAACTTCATTTATTTTTATTATTTTTTAAAATATACTTCAGTAGATAGCGCTACCCACGTGATATCATCGTTTATTTCTACAATATCAGAATAATTATTGTCGTCTTTTTCATAATGCGCCTCAAATATTTTCTTATATGAACTATTTATTTTTATTGGGTGTAATCTCCATAATCCATCATTATCATAGTTTACTTTTATTACTATACCATTAGATAGCGTTAAATATCTATAATAATCTTCTTCAGTTAAACATACATTAAATTCTTCAAGAATGTCACCTTCTATTTCTATTAGATCATCAGAACGACCGTATATTTTTATCATGATATAATTTTCCTTATCTTTATTTAATTAGTGCACTCGGTAGGAATTGAACCTACTTAGTATTGGTTAAGAGCCAATTGCATATATCCGGTCTGCCACGAGTGCATATAGATGCTGATTTTCAGCATCATATAATTATTGTTGTTTGTTTTCTATTCTATCCCATTCATCAATAAGTGCTTTCGCAAATATTGCTTCTTTACCAGTCCAACCACTTAAGATTGCACCTCTGTAAAGATGTTCTGGAATAACTGAATTCTTATATCCGCCTGTTTGAACAGAAATTACATTAACCTTTTTATTTACTTTCTTACGATATTCATCAACAAGTTTAAGAACGTCAACATATCGGTGATTTATTGTGTAATTTTTATATTCATCAGGATTTATTCCATATAGACCACCATGACCTGCTTGCATATCAGAATAAATAAATACAGTATCCCAATGTTCCTTGTTTCTAATAGCTTTGTCCCAAAACAACCAAATACCATTTTCTGTTGAGCCACCTAATTTACGATGAACTCTTTCTATTGCATTGAGATCTTTAAGTTGATTAAGAACACCATTTCTTTTTGAAACAGAACATACTTCAAGTTTATCACCAAATAATCCAACATATCCTTCATCAGCTGTCATCGCCGTCATTAATGATGATAAATTATCAATTTTACCTATCAATGTTTTTGAACCTTCAAATGTAAATGCGCCCCATGCTGAACCACTATTATCTGATAAGCACATAACTTTTCCATTTAATTTTGGATGCAGTTCTAACGCCTTATCTAAACAAAATTCTAATGCATCTAGAACAAGTTGCCTATGGTTAATTGAAGAATTTTCAAGGATGTTATACGCTGTCCAATAACGATATGGAAATGCCATAGAATTAATAGATGAATTAACTAATGAATCTAAAATCTTCTTTGCAAGTTCTAAATCAATATCTTCAGAGAATATTCCTCTTAAATTAAAAAGAATATCTTGATGGGTCATGAATGTTTTGTTGAATATATATTCCCATGTTCTACCGTCTGAACGATATGTTCTCCATGATACCTTATCTTCATCTGCTGTAACTTTACCATTCTTCATTAATTCGTCAATCAAATCATTATGCGCATGTGTAATTCTTACAACATCAACTAAACCAATACCTTTATTCGCATGCTTTGCCATTTGATATCTGTCATATTCTTTGATTCTCTTTGCAATTGAATCTTTAAGAATTCTTGGTATACCATTTTTTGAACCATTTGCATAAATATAGTACTCAATCATTGATGTAAGGTCATCAGGTCTCTTTGCAACAACTGAAACTATATCTTTAAATAGCCCTGGATATGTTGATGTAAATTCTTTTCTTTTTGGATGCATTGCAGCACGTACACAAATGACTGAAGGATTTAATCTCATCCAATATTTATTTCTCAATTCATCTGCAAATCTCATTGTAGCTGCAAAATCATATGATAATGCATCATCGATAGTCTTTTCCATAACATTAGCCGTTGTTAAGCCCTTATTTCTTTCTCTTAACAATAAAGCATATAATTCACCAAATAAACTATCTTGTAAATGATTAATGTTGCTAATAGTAGCTGGTGAAGAATCACCATCTCTATAATATTGAGGTTCCCCAAAAATACAACTTGTTGCCATGATACGAAGTGCATCAAGTGGATTTAATTTGTAACTGATACCACCCATATAATTTACTTCTGCTTGTTCTGCAAACTTTAATGCTATTGATGGTTTTTCTGCTGATTTTGTAAGTCTTGACATGATTTTTCTCCTTCTGCTACGTTAATTTAACGTGAATTTATAAAATTGGATAGGAATAATAATAATGTTATTTTGTACGATATTAACGTTGTAAACATTATTCCGCTCTATCAATATGGACAACTATGTTAATGTTTTAGAGGTGGTAGTCATTAACTTGGAGTTAAGATTCTTGTTTCATAATCTCTCTATTTGCATCCTCACGCCTTCTTTGCCCATTTTCCAATAATCAATATAGGAATATTATAAATGATATTTTTTTTTACTGTGCTACCACTACACTATCTCCTCCATATAAACATAATTTGGGAGAAGATCAGGAATCGAACCTGAGCCAGTAGCTTAATATGCGTTGTAATCATTTATCCGCTCTATATTTTAATAAATAAACTAAACATGAATTTTGATAATGTTATTTTTTGTGTATGACTTATTTCAATAATAATTTATACGTTGTAAACATTATCCCGCTATGTTTATTGTGTTCTCGGTGAGACTTGAACTCACAGGTTTAGGTTACCCATCCATGGTTCTTAGCCATGTGACTTTCCCAATTTGTCTACGAGAACATATTGTAATTGTGGACCTGAGGGGATTCGAACCCCTTACTTCGCGGTGCAAGCGCAATGTTTTCCCAATTATACTACAGGCCCATAGATTATTTACAAAACTTAGGATTTATTAGCGCGTCTCACCATAACCCAGTTTCCATGATTCCTATTACAGAAACGCTCTTTCAAGGTGATACAGGTATTGAGGCTACGCACCATATTTTGTAAACAATTTGCGGTGCATACGAGACTCGAACTCGCACTAACTTGCCGCGACAAAGCAAGGTTCTACACATTAAACTAATGCACCAAATTGTGGGAATACCCGGATTTGAACCGAGATTTGGTTCAGAGATAAATCTCGTCATAACCAACGACTACTTATAAAGATGCTGTCTGTCTTTACCATTTGACTATATTCCCAGGCGATAAATCAACATAGTGTACTTTACGATCGATTATTTCCAAGCTATATTAATTTATCATGGTGGTAGTGGTAGGACTCGAACCTACATAGCCTCACGGCGTCTGATTTACAGTCAGGTTACCTTGCCATCGGAATCACTACCTAATATTTTTTAAGAATGTTTTACCATAATATTTTTGCCAAATATTACCAAATTGATTTTCTATGGACAATAGTTCTTCTTTTTTTAACATATTAGAATGAACTAATCTATGACAGTTAGGGCATAAATAACATAAGTTTGTATGATCATCAAAATTTTTTATTTTTTTACCATTTATATGATGTATATCACCAACCGCTTCATTCCAGCCACAATTTGAACATCCTATATTTTCATACCTTATTAGTCTTTTCATAATTTTTGAAATAGTTCTTTTACTTAATTGAGAAAATTTTTGAGGTTTTTGTATATTATGTTCAACCTTTCTTATACAATTACTACAATGTTTTTTTCTATCACTTTTAAAATATCTAATAAATTTTTTACCACATTTTTCACATATATGTGTTAACTGTTCCCGCTTACATTCTTCACATAATGAATCATTTTTTATATAAGCTGACGCTATAAATTTTTTGGAACATTTTTTACATATTATTTCTTTTGTGTATAATCTTATATGATGATTTTTTTTACATTCTCTACATACTTTATTATTAGGTGATCTTAGTCCAACTTTTAATTCTTTTTTACATATAAAACATTTTATTATTTTTGTTTTCATAATATTACTCTTATATCTATGTTTATATATATTAAATATAATGTATATTATGAAAAGTCACTATTTTTACAGTCAGGTGCCGTTACACTACCATTTTTAATTTTATCTTGAATATAAGAAGTAAGAATATTTATTCCTTTATATTCGGGGATTACATCATAAGAATTATCTTTATTTCTTATTTGATATTCTATTTTATATCTAGAATTTATAATAATTCTTAAAACGCCATATTTTGTTTCATATTTGCATTTTCCAAAGGTTTGCAAATCTACTAATAAGTCACTATAAAACTTGCAAATTTCATCTGTAATTAATTGCTCATTATCTTTAAATGTTTTCATTATTAAAACCTTTATTGTAATTCTAAACAATAATATTCATTTCTATCTTCGTCGTTTTGTCTCAATATACTATGTTGAGTTGGGATAAAAATATTATCTTCAATTAGATATCCATATTGAGCCCATACATATTGATTTATAGTATGTTCATCTAAGTTTCCACATCCTCGTATAGGATAAATTTTCATGCAAGTTACACAATCATTAGGTATGTCAATAATCATATGCACATCATTAGATACAAATGCTGTATCATTTATTTCACAGAACCAATCTCCCACAGCTACAATCTTGACCACCCGATCATAAACATCTGTATTATTATATTGTGTAGGAGTGCTACAACTTAAACACAAAATAATAGACAATATTAAAATCAGATATTTGATGTTCATTTATAAAATCCCTTATATAATTAATGTTTGCTCCCACCCGAGGGTTTGAACCTCAATTATCAGATTCAAAGTCTGATGTCCTGCCAATTAGACGAGATGGGAATATTTATTGTGTTTCTAATTCACCATATTTCATATTCATTTTAGCTGGGATTAATTGAATTAAATCATTCCCAGGTAATATTAAATGACGAGCGTATCCATTTTTTACTTTAATTTCAACATAATCACCATATTTATCAATTTCATAAAATGATTTTGAATTAGATGCTTTTATAACCCAAAATGACTTTTTACCACTGGGAGTTTTCATTATTAGTTTATAATATGTCATAGTGTACTCGTGGTTGGAATCGAACCAACATGTTACCAATTAACCTTTCTACTCCTTATCAGAGAGAGGGTATACACGAGTATAGGAAATAGTAGGATTTGAACCTACACATATGTGCAGAGCATCGATGAATACACATACTTATCAACAATTTCTAAGATTGTCAGCTTAATCTTTGCTCATATTTCCTGTAGCCCGGGTAGGATTTGAACCTACGCATATTGGTATGTAACACCAGTGCCGTAGACCAGACTTGGCGACCGGGCTATAGTAATTAAATAGGAATATAGAAGATGATGGTTCCAGTTTTTTTTAAGTGAACTTGGTAAAAACACTGAGCTGTGTTCAATGCATAGCGTTGTAATCACCTCCACCGCTCTATTTAATTGTGCCGATGGGTGGAACCGACCCACAACTCTCAAGTGCTTATGAAACACTGATTCTAACCCGTAGATCATCGGCATTAACCTTTATGCATTTGAAGCGGAAACGTGGGAGTCGAACCCACTATCACGAGCTTATGAGGCTACGTATGGTATGACAAAATTAATTATCTTCCGTTCCACCCGTCCGCTATAATTTATTTAATTGCCCCAACAGAAGGATTCGAACCCTCAACTTTGGTTTTGGAGACCAATGTGTTGCGCAATTGATACCATGCTGGGATTGTGGCGACTCGCGGTATCGAACCGCGTTCTTTGGATTTTCAGTCCAACGCAATGACCTCACTTGCTCAGCCGCCATTTTTTAAATTAATATTGTGTTGGACCTAAACGTGAACACAACCACGCTTCAATAAAACATCATGTTGTCATCATGTGCTATCTCTCTGCCGCTCCAGTGACAACCATTACATAATGACTAACTTTATATAATTGGTTGTTTGCGTATTAATTTAAAATTGAGGAAGGTAAGGGACTCGAACCCTTAGACGCTTACACGCCTCCAGTTTTCAGGACTGGTTCCTCATCCAGCCGGATACCTTCCATATTTTGAGCACCTTATGGGGTACGATCCCATATAATTAGAGTGGAAGTCTAATATGTTGTTCCATTTACATCAAAGGTGCGTAAGTTATGCATTTTTATTAATCGACTAACTTGAGTATGACTTATATTTAAATCCTCAGCAATTTTAGTAATAGATCCCCACTTTAATTGCTTATTTTTGTTTATAAAATCTATAATATAATTTATTTGATTTATTTTTATTTCTTCTCTAATTTTTATACAAGAAGATTTTTTTATTTCTCTTTCTTTTATTTTATTATTTTTTCTTTCAATTCTATGATTAATTATTTGCTGTATTTCTTTTTCTAAAACTATATGATTTTTGGACGATATTGTATCATTTATTGTTTTTAGAATAAATTTTTCATTAAAACATAAATAGTATGGTATTTCTATTATTACCCAACCTCTTTTTTCAAAATAATTATGTCTATTTCTATAATATTCTAATAACTCTCCACTTTTATCATAATGGAAATTTCCATTTATTTCAAATCCTATTTTTAATTCTGGAATAGCAAAATCTAATTCATATAATCTGTCATTATCTTGTGGTATATAATATTGATAAAATCTTATGTTTGTTTTTTGTGCTATTTCTCTAAATCTTTTTTCTGGCTTTGTTTCTTTTTTGGGATTTGGAAATCTATTTTTTATATTTTGTTTTATATATTCTTTTAATTTTTTTGAAATTTTTTGTTTTGTTTCTTTAGATAGATGCTTACCATACCAATAATTTTTATTACCACTATTAGATTCACTTATTTTTCTTTTATGGTTATATGAAAAAAAGTATTTATGTGGGTTTTTGTCACAATGTATAATGTGACCACCCAACTGTTGCTTTTTATTAAATTCTGAATTACAATATTTACATTGATACATTAAATGCTAATCCGTTAAACACCATAGATACATATAATATTCTTTTAAATCTAAATCAGCAGCTCTTCTTTTTTTTCTATCAAAAAACGTTTTACCATTTCTACAATAACCACAATTCCCTCTTCCACCATGATTTGGGTTTGTTGATCGACATGACCAATCAAATCTCCTTGAATCATAGTATGGTTTTCTCCAATCTTTTCTATTTGGATAGAGATTATCAAAAGCCATAAACTACCCTTTATTAAATTATATAAAATATTGTAGGCCTGCACGGTATTGATCCGTGTTCAATTGGTTAAAAGCCAATTGCTTCACCTTAAAGCTTCAGACCCATAAAACCAATCTTCAATATCTTTTATCTTGAGCAAAGGACGGGAATTGAACCCGCGTAGTCTACCTTGGCAAGGTAGTGCATAAAGCCTCTCTGCCACCTTCGCAAATTTATTGGACATTGTAAACCATTGCAATGGGCTTTCTTTTACAATATCACTATAATAATCTCACTTCAGATTGGTATGCGCATACCCAGAAAGCTCTCCTTTCAATGAGATTGTTTTATATTTGTGGACCTACTGAGACTTGAACTCAGATGCATGGGTTAAAAGCCCATTCCGTTACTCTTTTACGGGCATAGGTCCAAATTTAATTGCTGCACCGGTCAGACTTGAACTGACATCTCCATGCTTAACAGGCACGTGTTTTAACATTAGTACTACGGTGCAATATCCCAAAATGACTTCTTTGTGGAGCTATGAGATTCGAACTCACGAAAGCACATCATTAATTACTTGATGCCGAATTCCAATTCGTTTACTTACTATGAGCCCCTTGGTCACGGTGATCGGACTCGAACCGATTAACAGATGATTAGTCTTACAAGGTTGAAGGCCTTGCTGCTCGTCCACTTTGCATTCACCGCGATATTACGTATAAACATCATATGTTTTCTTAAAAATGTCAAGTTTTACAGGATAAAATTCATTATGAATTCCCTTAACAATCATATCATTTTTGTGTGCAAACATTTCACCTTCTAATGTTTTAATGATAAGATTACCTTTATCATCAAATTTTGCGTGTCTATCAACAAATTCAATAATATCTTGTTTGTTATTACCAGTCCATTGTAATGCAAAAACAACAATTGGTTTTTTAACGTATCTTTTGGCTTTCATTTTATGTTTGGTCCAATATAATATTTTTTGTATTTATGAACTAAAGTCTTAAATCTTTTGTTCATATCATTGCTTCTTTTTGAAAAACAACCTTGATCAATATAATATAAAATATTGTATTTTTGTTCTATGGTCTCAGTTGCATTAGGTAATGCTGATTTTTTTAAGTCTTTTACAAAATCAAACCATTCATCAGGTATACTAGGCGTTGGCATCATTTCCCAATAAAATGCTGGTATAAATGTATGCTCTACGCCAGATATTGTCTGTTTAAATTTTTTAAAATTATACATATTAATTATGCTCCACGATTAGGAATCGAACCTAAGATGAGAGTTTCCTCTGATTGGTTAACAGCCAATTGCCTTCGTCCGCTCGGCCACCGTGGAATAAATTTCCGTAGCGGCGGGAATTCCACCCGCTTAAAATAGCTCTCGAGATACTATTTTTCTGTTAGGCAACAGAATTACCATTATAATCCTTCGGGCGCCTATCTCCTATCTATTATAATGTGTCATAGCTTCTTTACTATGATTCACGCACGTGTGGTAACGAGTGGACTTGAACCACCAACACCCTGGGCTTCAGCCAAGTGCTCTACATTTGAGCTACGTTACCATATATTCATTCTTTATAAGGATTCGGTTTTATGTGGTCACCATATAGTTTATTAATCAAATCCTTAATATATCTATTATTATCACCTTTAATCTTAACTTCTCTATAACAGGGCCAATGTCCGTCTTTTAATTGACGATAATAAACTAATTCCCATTCATGTTCAATGCATAAATCTCGTAATTGATCCTCAACTATAAAATGTTCATTTTCAGTTAAGTATAAGCAAAAATAATGCGCATCTTTCATATAATCAATTTAATATTATTATTTAAATATATCATCCTGACATTTTTGACAAATACCTGAGATTAAATATTCTTTTTTTGATAATACATCTCTGAAATCATTCATGTCAATTTTATTGTGACAAAATACGCAAATATTTTCTTTAATGCAATCTGTTAATGATTTGCCAAAAAGTGTTTCTGAAACTTGGTTACATAATTGTTCAAGTTGTTCTGATTTTTCTTTCATTTTAAAATCCTTTTAATATTGATTTAAGCTATACTTTTGTCAAAAACTGAGCAAGTAATGTATATCCATTATTAAGTTTAACTAATGCATCTTGATTATTAAATTCTTTTTCTGGTGTATTTTTGACCCATTTACCTTTGTATAAAAATGTTTTAACAACATATACTTTATCTGGTGACATATTATGTTTTTTTAAATTTTGTTTAGTTTCTCTATCACCATCAGTCCATAAGTTTTGTCTAATTTTGACTTTATCTCCTGATTTTAAATTAGTTGTTAATGATTCTTTAATTAAAGATTTTAATTTTACCATTTAATATTCCTCAAATATTATATTTTTTCTTTCTCTAAGTATTTCATATGCCTTGTCACAATCGATACTATTATCATTTTTTGTAGGTATATTTAAATGGTAAAAATCTAAATATTCTAACAAATCATCTTCATCTAATGACCAAATGTCACGGTCATCCATTTGTTCGATTGATGTAAACAACATTTTAACCCTCTTTTTTAACTGGCCAATAATAAGGTAAATTATCTTTCTCTTTCCAATTAAATTGAGAATACCATTGTAAATTTTTTCTTAAAAGATTTGATCTATGACTTGAGTGTAATTTTTTATTACCAAACCAAAAAGGATAATCAAAATAAATATCATAAGGAATATATTTTAATTTGATATTATTAAAACCTTTTAATTGCCATAATTCACATGCATAATTGTAGTAACATTTTAATGCATCTAAATTATCTTTCCACATTAATACAGCTGGGTGATTTTTCCATGCATTTGTCTTTTGTTTACCTGACAATATATTAATGATTTGAAAAGCTTCTACTCGTTGTTTTCCTAATCGTTTATTATCCAAACAGTCTAATGATAAAAAGAAATCTTCATAAGGAATGAATGTTTGCATAATATAAATATAATAAAATCATTTGTCATATAGACATTTTTATTAAGTATAATAAAAACATAAAATTATATATTATTTATATATTTATATAGACTATAAGCGGGATTCTGTTTTATGTAATTATCTTTCTAAGCCTCTACCAGATTATCATAGGTCTGCTCACCACCTAAATCACTTTGAGTTGCATCCTCAGTAGTATAACGAAATATATATTTCTTCTACTTTAAGCAGAGATGTCCCGACTTTCCTCAGATAAAAACTGGAATGTTCCATCTGCAATTACTCGTCTATATAATAAAATATTGTTCTAGCAACTGAACGTATAGCCTGTTTTCTATACTCACCTCGGTTGGTTACGTGGACTGTAGTAGCATGTCTAAATCACTAACAATTTAATGTAGCCTTGGTAAATGTCCTCTTTGACATCAGCATGATTTAGCTCCGTTGAACAATATTTATAACTTGTATAATGATTTTGGGCTGACTTTTAAATTACAACCAATACAACACATTTAATAGTGTCCGCTAATACGCGTTCAAAATCATTATATTGTATCCCAGGTGGGAATTGAACCCACACGCCTACTTTATTCGGCACTGGCTCCTAAGGCCAGCGTGTCTGCGTTCCACCACTGAGACATATACAGTTAACAATCCTAAACATATCCTAGTTGATAATACATATAGACGTCTTATATGTCTCCAACATTACCAGTGCGGTGTTGTTAACTATTTGGGTAGCCGAGGAGATTTGAACTCCCGATCATTGGATTCACAGTCCAAGGTCTTAAACCAACTAAACGACGGCTACCATGAAATTAATCAAAAACTTTTTTAAGAACATCAACCTTCCAAGTTGTACCCCCAGAGGGACTCGAACCCTCATTTTTCATTCCAATTACCTGCTTACAGTTTAGAAGACTGCGCGGATACGGGGGCATATTTGTACTCGAGGAAGGACTTGAACCTTCGATCTTTGCCATGTCAAGGCAACGATTTAGCCAACTAATCTACTCGAGCACATAAACAATTACTGTATAGCTATAAAATTTGTGCCATTTCCATCTTCAGGCCATTCAGGAATTTGTTCATGCATTACTTTATGAAAGTTATAAATATTTCCTTTTTCAAGAAGTAAAAGAGCATCGCAGTGAGGGCAATTAAGTGTAGCACTAATATTCATTAATTCGTTATTATTAATGTCAGTATAAAAACTTTTATTGCACTCAGTACAAATAAATTGCATAATTTTTAACCTTTACTTGATTTTAGTGGACCTCCTGGGATTCCAACCCAGCTGCTATCTCGGGTGCAAGCCGAGTGACCACCGCTAGCAGTCCCGAAGCCCATTTTTTAACTATTGCTTATATACAGCCAAAGGTTTATAATCATCCCTATTGGGGTTAATACCTTTTTCTACAATATGAATTTCATCAAAATTATTTTCAGGATTGAAACTTTGCGCAAGATTATTTATATCTTCTGCCATTCCTTCCCAATCTAAATCATCTGCATCAAATCCTTTTTTTACGCTGAAATTAACTGCGAACTGTTTCTTAAAATTTTGAAACTCACCATTCTTTTTTTGCTTTCTTGTCCAAGCTACACATGAAATTAACATAGTTTTTTCTCCATTTAACTTTTGATTGATAAAATAGGGTATTTTTTGCACCGTATACGGGAATTGAACCCGCCTGATATCCTCCGTGACAGGGAGGCGGCCACAACCAAGCAGCCCCATACGGTATATTTTGCTTACATAATAGGATTCGAACCTATACCCCTGAACTAAGGTTCAGTGTGCTTCCATTACACTATATATAACAATCTTGATAATATTTCGGCAGTATATTATATGATTGTAGGCTGGGTGATAAGTTATTCCCTGCCGAGAAGCGTCTATCACTGTCCCTAGTACCCTTGATAGGATTTGAACCTACATGATTCCAAGTTAATCTTTCTACTCGTTCGTAGCGAGAGGATATACAAGGGCATATTTACTTAATTAAAATGAGCCGGCGACAGGACTCGAACCTGCAGTGGACTTTTACATCGGCGGCTTACAAAACCGCTGCCTTCAGCCAATTCGGCTCACGCCGGCAAAATGTTATTATCTTTACAAACTTTATATAGAAGCTGCTCTAAATTTTCACAATTTTTACCAAACTCAACATATTCTGATGATAATTTTTCGTCATCATCTTTGAAATAACCATGGAACATATAATTATATTTTTCTCCATCATGAGAAATAATCTTTATATTCCAAAATTTATTTGTTATTGCAGCTAAATATTTTCCAATTAATTCATTATTCATTATATAACCTTTTTATTTAATTTGTCGAGAAAGCTGGATTTGAACCTGCATCTCCGTGCTTCCAGGGCACGAGCTTTAACATTAAGCTACTTCTCGATATTGAGCTGCCAATGAGAATTGAACTCATATCCTATCCTTACCAAGGACAAATTCTAAACCGATTAAACTATGACAGCAAATTGAGGCCCCAGTAGGAATCGAACCTACGAATAGAGAGGTTGCAGCTCTCCGCGTTATAAACCATTTCGCCATGGAGCCATATTTTAAATAAATAATTGATCTTCTATATTGTAATTATAGTGTTTTTTTCTAAAAATACAAATAATAAAGTTTAAAACTTTTTTCAATTTAATTACCAATTTTAATTATACTATATAAGGCAGGAATTTATTGTGTGCTTCGGATGGGACTTGAACCCATAAACCCATGCTTTTGAGACACGTTCCTTTGCCAATTTGGTACCGAAGCATATTCGATTTAGCAGAATCTTTTAAAAAATATCAACATCCAAGAATAATCATCGTAATATGGATCGTATAAATCATACATCGATTGATAATATAATTCATAAGCAAATAATTCAAGAAATGATTTTTGCATTTTTATTTTCCTTTAAAGATTTTGTAGGAGCGGTGGGAATTGAACCCGACCTCGGGGTGTTTATAAGACACCTTCCACCAACCAGATGGACTCGCTCCTATATTTAATAATCAAGAAATGATGGTTTTTATTTTATTTCGAAACTCAACAAAACGAAACTTTAATAAAATTAATATGGTTTTTTTACAAGAACATTTACATATTTTAAACTTGCTTGTATCGGAGGCGAGATTTGAACTCGCACGGCAATATTGCCTTGAGGGTTTAAGCCTCATATGTCTCCCGTTCCATCACTCCGACATAATGTACATATAATATAACCTATTTCTTTGTCATATAGACAAGTTTTTATAATTTATTATTTATATTATACTTATGCACTAAACTACTTATTATATTATATTTATAAATATTATTATATATTAGAAATGTCATATTTTTGGCTAAATAAATTTTTATTTTTTCATAATTATTCATTACCACTTTTAAATCCTACTGATCTATTATCCAATTTACCATCTATATATGGTTTAAATAAATTAATTTCTCTATCTTTGTCGACTTTTATACTATAGCCTAATTCTAATTTAGAGTCATATTCCATCATTGTTTTTGAAAAAATAGAATTAATTTGTTTTGAAAATCTTTCTATTTGAGTTAATCCAGATATTGGAAAATAAAAATATTTATCACCAGTTTTTGTAACTAGAACATGATTGTCATGACTATAATATGTTGTTAATACTTTTATTCTAGTATTGTCTGGCACTATAATATCACCTTTCTTTATTCCTTTTATGCAACTTTTAAATTCGATTAATTTCATATTTAGAAACTCCATACTTTATTATTAATCTATATAAAATTTCATGAATAATATAAAATACAAGGATTATTATACAACTAAACACATTATTCTCCTTTTTCTTTCCATTCCTTATTTTCACCCGTGGGAATAAATTCTTCAATTACTCTAAATATTCTAAATATAGGGTATTTTTGAACCTCATTTTTATGACGATTAACCATACAATAAAATCCTTCTTTAACATAACAGTTATCAATATCTTCAAATGCCATTGGCAAAGATTGATCTCTATTTTGTACTTTAATTGTCAATGTTTTATGCTTTTTCATTTTTAATTTCCTTTTATATATTATAAAAAATTATGACTCTGATGTATATGGTGGTCTATAATCTTCCAGATGATAATTTTTGTATTGTTTTTCTAAATCTTCTAATTCTTTTTTAAGATTTGATTATCATTATTCTTTAAATATTCCTTCAAATAAGCAAGTCTATCAATATCTTCTTCTATTCTTCCACCTGATGATGTCATTATTTGGCCTCCTCATTTTTATTAATATGTTCAATTATATTATCTATGTCTTTATTTATCGCATATATTATGCTTTTTAATTCTTCTATTTTACATAACACATGATCATCTGGTAATTCTTTTACTCCAAATACTCCTTCATGAATAATTTTTGATCTTGGTGGAATTGGGTATCTTTTTATCATTTTTAACCTCTAGTCTTATTTTCAATTAAAGTATTAGTTGAAACCTTAATAAATTCTGTATTTTCTTGATAATGTTGAATATTCATAGCGTTACAATAACTCATTGATGATCGTAGCCCACCTTCATAATCTTTTATAATTTCTTTTAATGATTTAGGTTCACCAAATGATTTTAACACATGAGAAACACCTTCATATGTTCTATTTATAGCAAATGTTGATTCACCTTTATATTCTTTTCTCCAATCCATTGTTGGTTGCCAATCATAACCTTTACCTATCGGTAGTCTATTATACGAAGGAACTTGTTCCATTATTGGACCCCAATCTGGGCTTTCTTTAGCATAAGCTAATATTTTGCCCATCATTACACAATCAGCACCCGCAGCAATTGCTTTACAAAAATCAGCAGGTTTTTCAATTCCACCATCCGCGATTAATGTAATATCACTTCTTTTAAGTACAGAAGCAATTTCAATTATGGCAGATAATTGAGGAACACCAATTCCAGTCATAATTCTCGTACTACAACAACTTCCCGGTCCAATTCCGACTTTAATCCCATCTATATCTAATTCTTTATATATTTTTGCTGCTTCAGTAGTTGCTATATTTCCAACAACAATGTCAAAATTTAATTCTGTATGTTCTTTTAATCTATTTTTGTATTGTATTATTTTTTTTACTTCTTCATAAACTTTATCATTGGCAGCATTTGCTACATCTAGAACAACAACTTTTGGGAAAAAATAATCATAATGAACAGAATCATCAAATTCTTTTTTTACTTTGTGTAAAACTAATTCATCTAATAGTTGTTTCCAACCAATAATTCCAATTGAAATTCCAAAATTTTCATTTTTTATTTTTGTTATTTCTAAAAAATGATCATGTATTGGACCAAATCCTCTATGCAATATCCCAATACCACCTTCGTCTGACATAGCTTTGCACATATTAGAATCAGTTACGGTTCTCATATTAGCTGAAGATATTGGAATACGTAATTTTACGTTTCTTGAAAAATTAGAAGATATATCGACATCCATTCTTGAATTAATATGAGTCCAAGATGGATTAATTAAAACATCATCAAATGTAAATTTTTCTATCATCTATATTTCCTTATTGCTGAATTCAAACCCAATAGGTTTGTTTTTAATATCATTAAAATCTCCTAATTAATTTATTACGCATTTGTTATGGCATATAATAACATATTTTGCTATATATGAGGCAATTTTATTATTTATCATTAATTCATCAAATTCATTTATTAATTTACTTTTTCTTTTTTTTAAGAAAAAACATAATATGCCATTTATTTTCATACTTAATTCTATAATTCTATGTGCTATAACAATATCAGTTGATGTTGCATTATATTTTTTACATGCATAATCAAAATTATAAGAATCTATTACGGCAATAGCTACTCCGACCGGTGGCATATTTTGCTCCTATTAATAAACCACGTCTTCTAAATTAATATCATAAGGCGGGATTCCTTCGATGTCAATGACTTCTGTTTCTATTCCCTCTAAATTTCCAATGATAATATTCATTATTGAAAGTCCACATCATCATCAAACAAGACGAGTTGATCATTATTTTTTTCTAATGATATAAATAAATGAGGCGTTTTTTCTTCTTTTTGTTCACCATTTGATGAAATAAATGATAAGTCATATAATTTAACTAAAATACCAATTGTTTTATTTTCATTGGATATTTTAATAAATAAAGAATCATCATTTTCTTTTTTTTCTAAAGAATATTTCATGAATTAATACCTCTTTTTTAATTTGCTGGTTTACTATTTTTATTTTGTGTATTTTTGCAAATATTAATTAATTCATAACAAGCATCATATAAACTATCACAATCACCTACTTTTTGTGTTATTATTGCTTCATCAATTCTTTCAAATGACCTTACATCACAAGAAGAATATGAAGATATAGAGTTGATATATTCTACATTTTTTGCAAATGTTTCTTGTATTTTTCTCAACGTTGTATTAATAAGTTCTACAACAACAATGTCTTTATAATTAGAAAGATTTTCTATTCTTTCTTTTTTCATAAGAAGAAGAGTTTCAATTTGTTTTTCTAATTCTAATAGTCTAATTGTTGGATGGTTTGGATTCATCATTTTGATTTTCCTCTGTTTTTATTTTTTTGTGTCTATCTCTAATAATATTTACTGCTTCTAATAATTTAAACGCAAATCTTTCTGCATATTCTGCATCAACTAATAGTGAAAAAGAATCTTCTAAATAATTATTTATTTCTTCTTCTGTTCCATTTAATCTATTAGGATATCTTAAATTACCATTTCTATCATAATTTTCACCAACAATCATAATGCCATCTTGTGGTATTATTTCACCATTATCTTCAATATAATCTTTCAAAATTTGTATTGACATTATATATTGAAATTCATTTGAACACTCTAAAAATTCTTTAAAGTTGTTGTTATAACATTGTTTTCTTTCGTTTTCTAATTCGTTCCATTCTTTTAAATCTGTAGCATCCATATCATCATCAATGTCATCATTCCAATAGACTTCATAAAATTCTTCAACAGGCGTAATTGATTTGCTCATTGTGAAACTCCTTTTTATTTTTATATGGTTATTGTACCCTTAATGAGACTCGAACTCATACCATATCATCTTAGGAGGATGATGTTCTTTCCAATTAAACTATAAGGGCATATATATGCAGCATACGCTAGCGTATGCTGCATATTTTTAATTAATGTTTGATTCTATTTCCACAATTTGGGCAAAATTTAAAATTGAGATTCGTTACCTCTTTTCCACAATAACCGCAAAATAAATTATCACAATAATATTTTTTATTGTGTGGTTTATTTATTCTTTTCGTTGAACTTATAGAATTATTATATGGTTTTAATTGAATCTGTAGAATTATTTCGTTATTTTCACAACTAAAATCATTTACATTTACAAATTTTTGATTAGATTCAGATCCATAATCAGTAATTCCTTTTTCATTTACATCACTCAAAGTTTGATTTGATGTTAATGATACATTATTTAAACAAGCTGTTGTTGTTGTTGTCCCGCACCATCTAATCGAATAGTCTTTAAGTCTATTAACTCCATATTTCATATTATCCCATCTATATTGTTTAATTGAGATAGTTTTTGGAAAAATATAACTGTAATCAATTACTTTTTCTTTTAGAATTTTCAATTGAACAAGTCCATTAATTGGATTTCCTGGATCAGAATTGTTTGAATAATCTGTTTTTACAAATTTAAATTTTGGCCCATTATTTAAGCTTCCCAACATAAACCTTTCAATAGTAATTGTTGAATGAGCATTAACTACGAACCAATCTTTTTGTTCATCTCCATCTAAACAAATTTTAAATTTGATTCTAACATCATTATCGTTTCTTAAACGAATTGAATATTCCGTATTAAAAGGAATATAAGTGCATCCATTAATGATTTTTTGTTCTTGACCATCAACAACTATGGTCATTGTGAGATTTTCTGAATTGTGTGACATGTTTTTGTTTCCTTTCCTAAGAGTACCATAGAAATAAATTCCATAGCCATCCTAAGTTTTTTGTTCTTGATTTTTAGATACGTTAACTTATTTTTCGACCTATTTTTACACTCCTTTCTATTTAATTTTGAATTTCATTTTATAATCCTTTTTCTCTATATTGATTATAAACATCTAATATAGCTTCTATTGCAGTTTCTTTGCCATCTGAATAATAAATTTGTTTATCAGAATTTTTTCCACATTCTTTACAAAATGATTTTTTATAAATAGTAAATTCCCATCCAGTTATCCCTATACAATTGATGTCGTGAAAATATATCAGTGTTGTAAAATAATTTGGGTGTTTTGAAATTGTTTCGTAAAATTCAATTGCATCTATTAATTCATAAATACTTTTTGATTTTATCATTTCTTGTACTATTTTGTCTTTTTCAAGATACGTTTTGCACGTGTTACCCATTTTCGTATTTTTCCTTTAATTTTAAATATTTGTTATATTCAGCTTTTTCTAGTTTCTCTTTCATTAACTTTTGCTTTTCTTCTTTTTCTTTTTCTTTTTGAGCCTTTAATTCTTCAGTTCTTTTCTTTTGTTTCTCTATAAAGTCTTCATCATACAAAAATTCAACAGGAATATAAATATATTCTGTATCCCCACAACTAACATCAAATTCAAGACGAAGAACTAATTCATTGTTCGAATTAAAACTTAATGGAGATTCCCAATTAATTGAAAAACTTCTATAATAGTAATATTCACCATATCCCATAGATTCTAATATAGATGGCATCATTGGAGTTAAAAACTCTTTAGCTTTTACTACAAATTTTTCAATTTTTTGTGTTGATTCATATATATCAACAATTTCTTCTCTTTTAAACATAATATCTCCAAAATATTTTAAGACCTAATTCTTTTGCAGTTTCAATCATGTTCTTTGTTCCTTTAGAGGTTGGTATCATAATTGCAATTAATGCTTCACCATATTCTGCCATCTGTTTATTTCTAATTGGTCCAGCTGATTTTCCATATTTGTCCCATTCTGCAGGAAATCTTTTTTACTGATATATGATTTTCTTCTGCAAATCTTTCACCTAATTTATCTACACCTCTTGCAGTTCCTGATATTACTTCTGTTATTTCAAATTCTGATTCTTTTATGACCTTTTTAAGAAATTCATAGTCATTTATTTCTCTTGATCCTGCTATTATTGTTTTCATTTTAATATTTTAATAAATTTTTGATTTGTCTTTTAAATACCAATATGCTAAAACACATGCACAACTAAATGTATTTCCTGAATGTCCATCATCTAAATCTTTAACTAATGATTTTTGTTTATCCCAATCAAGGTTTTTAAATTCTGAAATCATTTCTGGATCTTTTAGAGTATCAGCAATAACAACAGCTTGTTGTAAAATAAACATTTCATATGGTTCCCAATCCCATATTTCTTCTTTTTTGAATTCTGATTCTTTTGTTAATCTATCCAATCTATTTTTGAAACATTGAGGAAGAGAATCATATATTTTATTTCTTTTTTCTATATTTTCTTCATATTCTTTTTTTCTTTTTATTCCAGTATCAATAAGCCATTGTTTATCTTTTTCTTTTTGTTCTTTAACTGTTCTATAAAAATAAACGATGCCATTAGAAGTAAATCCTCTTACAGTAAATCCTGTACCTTTTCCATAAAGATGTGCAATTTCTCCAACAATCGGATCTGGTAATAATTTATCCCTTTTTCCTACACAAAGAGACCAACCATCATCAAAGGTAATTTCCCAACCATTACTAATAATTTTTACTTTTTCAATAATACACTTATTATATTGTGTATCATTAAAAAATTCTTCATTTTGACCATCAACAAAAATTGATTTTTCCATATAAACCTCAATCACTTCTTTTTAAATATTCTTCAACAATTTTTAAATTACATGTCAAAAATTTGCTATTAAATGAATTTCCTGAGCAATAAGTGCGACAACAGATAATACATCCACATTCTTTACAAATATACATTTTTACTGAATTTCTTCCACCACACTCACAATCATGAGAAATATAGTTTATTCCACTATTAATTATAGCTAATTTTTCATAATTTACATAAACATTATTAACCAATATAATATTGTCATAATTTTTTAATACATATAATTTTGTATGATAATGTTTATATCTATCTTCTCTATATTGATGGCAATTACATTCATACATTGATTTTTCAGATAATGATAAATTAGAAATTATTTTTGGTAAAATAACATTAATATATTTTTCTTCTTCATTTATTTCATTTAATTGCTCTGATACAAAATTAATTTTTTTATTTAAGTTTCCTATTATATCATTATTAATAAAATAATTGTCTTCTTTTTCATATTTTAACAAAAAATTATTAATGTCCTTATATATATCTAATTCTCTTTGTAATTGTTCTTTTTCCATATGAATCTCACTTTTTTGACTCTTTTGCACAAATATCAGTTACTCTTATTGGGTAATATAATCTAAAACATTCTTCTTTTGATAATTCTGGATGATATTTCTTATGAAATTCTTCAGGACTTATTTCAATAGCATATTTAGTTAAATCTACTGGTATATAAAACCCTTGTACTATAGAAGATGACATACCATTATTAAATTTAATTTCTTTTGACGGCCATGATTTCCATATAAATTTTGTTGTTTTCATTTTTAATATTATTTCCTCCCAGGAAAATTAATCAAATATGTCAACCGCTATCAGAACAATTTCTTATTATAATGCTTAATGTACCATTTTTAATTTTATCTTGAAACTTTTCTAATTGATTTTTATGAATATATGTTTTCTTTCCTTTTTTATCTTTAACACATATTAATGAATCTTCTTCACAACCTTCTTTATTGTTGAAAATTTTATCAAAATGTTCTTTTGTTATTTTCATAGAAGTTTGTTGATTTGATATTGACATTTTATTATTATCCTCCGCAATAAAATGATGTTGATACTCCAACCGAATGATTATCTTTATATTTTTCTAAAATATAATTATAATTCATCATATAATGTAAATAGGTTCCAATTAATAAAGCTTTATTTTCACATTTTTTATAGTCTTTATGTATTATTTGATAAATTCCATATTCATCTTGATAAGCATATGTTAAAAATCCATATTGTATTAATTTTTCTATTGCACTTTCAAAATGTTTTGATAAACAAAATTCATAAATTATATTATCTTCTTTATCAAATTTTAATTTGGCAATTAATTCATAATTAGATTTATTTTCATTTATTTTTTTTCCATATATTTTTAAAATAGCATTATCATAATGATTAAATTTATTAGACCTTGTTTCATGAAACTTTATAATAGCATCTATATGCCTAGAAACTTTATCTAATAAATTATATCCATATGAATAATCATCCAAACTATATTTTCTTTTTTCATTATTATCAAAAAAACAAATTCCTCTACAATGCATTAAAGCAAATTTTAATTCATCTAATCTATTTTTAATATCAATTTTTTGATTATCATATAATCCCTTATCCTTTAAATAAATTAAAAAATCAAGATCATCTTTCAATCTATTTGTTAGAATTGTTGTATATTTAATATTATCAAATCTTGGTTTATCTGTATTATATACAACATATATTGTTTTGCTTAATAAAGATGAAATTTCACCAAGTGTATCATTCGAATAAAAAATTTTCATTGTTTAAACCTTTTATTTGCTTCATCTGGATGTAATGCATAATATGGTTGATTATACATTCTTATATCATTGTCTGAAAAATATTTACAACATGATAGATGATAAAATAATTTTGACAATACACTGTCGCTGTCATCTAATATTCTTCCTATTCCCATTTGAACATTTACATAATCATTATATATTTTTTCTGTATGTTTATGTTCTTTACATAATTTCCAAAATTCTTCATTTACTTTTTTATACGATTTAAAATCTATATTTACATATTTACCACCAGGAATTTCATAAGGATCATGATATAAATCTTTAATAAGATTGAGAACAATTTTCATATCATTATCATATTGTACAGCTGCCTCATATGTTTGAAACAATTTTCCAAAAGACTTGAAATAAGATGATTTTTCTACCATGATAAACTCCTTTTAATAAAAAATTTTATAACTCTTTGTACTTATTATAATAATATTCAATAACCCAGTCTTTTATATGTATCGCTGTATTTTTAATATCATCATACTTAAATGCCTCTTTGGTTAAAACAATATCCCACTCTGCAGAGCAACAATCAATAAAGTAAACTTCTTCTCCATCTCTCAAATTTAATTTTTCATTTAATTGTGTTTCAATACCCCACAATTTTTTTCCAAATATTGACCACATTACAAAATCTTGTGAACATTGGTCGCATTTTTTAAATATATTAAGATATAATTCCGCTGATCTTTTTGTAGGAAATCCATAAACACATTGAATATTATTAGACGGTATATAAATTACGCAGTACATTATTTTACTCTTTTATTACAAATGAATCAAAATACAAACCCTTGTTATAATATTCATATGCTAAATTAAAATCAAAATTAGCTTTTCTTAAGCATTTCATGAGATATTTTCTGCCAACATGTATATTAAGAAATGGATATTTTCTAACAGCTTCGTAACTATATCCTAAATCTTTACAACACGTTTTTGTAACTTGCATAAAACCACACGCAGTAGAATTTTTATTTTTTGCAAAAGGATTAAATGAACTTTCTATTTGTATTGTTTTTAGTATTTGTTTATGATAAGTAGGGTATGTTGATTTTACATATAATTCAACATTTTTTTTATTATGCCAATTAATTGAATCAGGTACAACAATTAATTGTCCATATAATATTAGTGGGATGAATAATAATAATATGAATATAAATTTTTTCACTATACTTATGACAAACTTTAATTATTGATATATAGTTTCTAATTTATTTGTAAAATACATTATGTTAAGAACTGGCAAATCACCCAATGCTGACATCCCGGTCGGTGGCCAATTAGCTGAAACATATTGTGTATTAGCATTATTTATAATTAATGGTTTATTTGCTTTTAATAAAAAATATGAAGTAAAATTATTAGGAGCCGCTACCACAACTTCTGATGATCCAAAATTTATATTTAAATCATAATTTGAGACCAATTGAATATGTTGAGCTTTTTCTCCTAAATCCTTTACATAAAACTTACCATGATTTATTAATTCTAATGCTGTTGACTTCCATTCACCATTTATTATTCCATTTTTATATATAGTTTTCATATAGAGGGTAGGGGTTTATTTATTATTTGTCAATTATTTCTATTTTCTTAATTTTATCTGTTTCTTTTTTATCTTCAACTAATTTAGGTATTTTTATTGTTAAAATACCTTTTTCTAATGTTGATGTAATATTTTCCTTATTATGATTTTTTGAAAGCTTAATAAGTCTTGAGCTTGATGTCTTTTTTAATTCTCTATAGCAATAAAAACCACATTCATCAATTTCGTTTTGATCTTGTTTGTCACATTTGATATTAAGAATATCATTTTCAATTTGTATTGTTATTTGTTCCTTATTTAATCCAGGAACAGCAGCTTGAATTATTGTTTCTTTTGGTTCTTCAATAACATCAATTTTTGGATATACATTCTTCATAAAGAAATCTGAACCAAGAAAATCATCATTACCAAATAATTCTTTTCTTATGGTATCGAATAACTTTGGTAGACTTACAAAATCATAATCGTCAAAATTTTTCATTAGAGAACGTGATACTTCATCGTTATGTTTTACGAGTTTATTCATAATAATCCTCCTTTTATAATACTGCATAAAGCATGTATTTATTATAGCCTACCCTCTATATGATATGACTATATTATAACTATATTTTTTTGTATATGAAAATGTTATAAGTATATTATAAACATAATTTGTGGAGATGGTCGGTTTCGAACCGACGTCCAAAATAATTTCATAAATAGGAATTACATGTTTTCTATTTTTTATATGATTCTCTATAGAAATAGAAAACTATAATTGAGAACCATTTGTGATAATTTTTATTGTGATTATCGCACAACACATTTTTTCTCGATTTTATAACAAATACAATATACCTACGAGAATCGAAATACTGTATTCGCTTGTGCTATTTTATATATTAAGCAGCAAGAGCAAAATTTTCGTTTGCGTTTATTATTTCATTGAATTTTTTACGATATATCAATGTTTATCGACATGCCTAGTTTACTTCAATTTATTCTGTCGAATCCAATTCATCCCCATATTTTAAAATTTCTTATAAAATAATCCTTTATTAATCCTTTTTTTTCTGAATATAATTCCAAATGATAATTCAAACCCTATAAACCATATTAATGCACATAATATAAAATTATATAATGTTAAAGATAATCCAAACATCACTGATAATATAATAGATATTGTCATTAATGCTTTTGAAAAATGCCACCCATCTTTAAAATAAGGTAATAAAATTAAATTTTCTGAATTAAAATACCAATGATTTTTATTTTCTGATTTTCTTAACCAATTTTTTATCTTTTCATTTTTTATATTACAAAAAATCATATTATTCCAATCTACTAATGCATCCATAATTCCATTAAAAAATGATGCTAAGAATAAAAATATATATGATAAGTATATCAACATTTACCTCCACCCATAATCTGTGTGTTTGTTCATGAAATATGCTATGTATATATTTTTTGGTACATCTACAGTGGCTCCACCCGAAACTATTGCATAAACTTTATCACCTAAAAATGGATCAAAATCAACAACAGTATTTGCTGGTATTAAAAATCCATTTGTACTTGATGCATTACCATTAAAATTTACATATGCTGCCGCATCAACAGATAATTTTATTTCATTGGCGTTTTGAGCATTTGAATGAGTTGGTAATTGAAACGTAGTTGATAAACTTGATGTAATTGCACCTGTCATGAATCCCCATTCGCCTTGTATAATTATTCCTATGGTTCGGCCCTACCTTTCTTTTATTTTTGATTTTTTTAATTTATCTTTGTATTCTTGCATTCTCGTATTTGCACCAATTAAGCCATATTTTTCTAACCACACTTGATATAATGATCTTCTATACATTCCATTTTTTTCACCTGAATTAGCCATTGAAATTTTATTTTTTGATTTTTCTAGATGTTTTTTACCTTTCATTGGTGATGGAACGCCGTACATAGGATTATTTTCACCTTTCATATCAGCATGATTTTGACTTATTTTAATCTTGTGGTCATTTGACAATTTTTTTCCTTTTAATCTTTTGCTCACGTTATCGCAAAATTGTTTTGATCTTTTTTTACCCCTTGATTTAAACTTAGGTTTACCTTTTAATGATTTACTTAAATTAAGAGATATTTTATCTATGTTTGGATTATTAGATAAAGTATCACCACCATTACCGCCTTTTGCTATATTATATCCTATTTTCTTATTTGTAGAATTTAATTCTTCTATCCAAAACATTTCTTTTTTGTTGAGTTCTTCTTCACTTTCACATAATTCTAATATAGATTTAGAAAAATAAGTTTTGCCATATTTTAATATAGCTTTATTTAATAATAATCCAGACCCTAAATAATCACAATTATTTTTTGAGTCTTTACCTATATATATTTTATTATTTATTAAATTTGTTGTCTTATATATTATCATTTCATAAATTCAAAATTATAATATGATTTGCGGAAGGTACAGGATTCGAACCTGTGCAGGTGTAACCCTGGCCTCAGTTTAGCAAACTGGCACATTACCGGCCTCTGTCAACCTTCCGTATTTTTAAATTTCACTTACGTTTAAAATTTTATAATCACCTGTTTCTGTATCAACTTCTAATTCAAACTTTACTTCATATAAAAGCATACTTAAAATTTTCCAATGCATGTTTTTCTAAACCTGCTTCTTCTCCATCTTCCCACATGCTATCTTTATCTGAATGAAGATATACAATTATATTTTTTTTCATATAGGCACCACATTAGTTAATTTTTTAAACCAACTTCCATTAATCTTAATTGATTTTTTATTTTCACTTATTTCTTCAACAATACCTTTTTTTAAATTATGACCATTTTCATGATCAAATCTATCTCTAGCCCATGCAGGTTTACATTTACTGATATAAATAACTTCTTGCCCAACATATATTTTCTTTCCATCAAAACCAATTACAAATGGTGAATAATCTAAGTGGGTCAATAAAACAATTTGATTATCCTTCATTTTCTTTTTCCGATCTAATACTAATATATGCATTTAATCTTGCGATCATTGTAGCGAATGTTGGATCTTTTGAAAATATTGCATCACCCATAGAAACCCAATCACAATAATTTGTGTGTTCGCCATAATCTTTATCACTATTTAAACCATCACCAGTTCTTTGGAATCTTTCTTTATTTGTAACATCAACAGCAAATAAGAACATTGTCATATCAGAGAATTTTACTGGATTAATTTCTCCTAATTTAACAAGTTCGTCTTTGCTTATTTCATAACCTGCTTCTTCTCTAACCTCTTTTATTGCTGTTTGTATTTCATCTTCATTATCATCAACCATTCCTGTTAATGCTGTAAGTTGAATGTCATCAAAATGACAAGGAACCTTTTCAAAAGAACCTAATATAGGTGTTTCTTTATCATTTCTATAAACTAAAACTGCAACTACTTTACTATTACACTTGTGTTCATGAGCATATTCATACCCATCAAAATCATATATCGACAAATAATTTCCTTTAAATAATAAACTCCCTTTTTTATCTTCTTCCATATAAATCCTTTCATAAAATTTGTATGTCTTCCTTTAATACCCAAAACGATTTATTCTTATCTTCTAAATATATTCGATATGAATCTTCATTATTTTTATCATTGATTTTTACTTTTTTTCCTCTTGGAATAAATTCATCATCAAATATAACATCATGTGACAATTTAACAATTTGACCTATATCTATAATTACCTTTTTTTTCCTTCCTCTTTTTGCCATTAATCCCTCCTTATTTCAATATTAGATTAATGGTTATAATATAACTTATTAATTTGTCTTATGGAAATGAATTAAATTTAATAAAAACATTAATTTATATTAACTTATTTCAATTTCTTCTTGTTTAAGCCAAAAATAGTGATTGTTTACGTTTATTTCAAATAAATCATCCTCTTCATCAATTGTTACAACTTCATATAATTCATTATTATACTCAAAATCTTCATATGATTCTTTTATAAAATCAACACCTAAATTATTAAGTCTAACCATAGTACCTGTAGATATCATATATTATCCTCTTTTTTTCTTCTTTTTTGATTTATTTTCTTCTGGTTCACTATTTACTATTGTCGTTGTTTCATCACATGACTGATTATTTAATTTAATAGAAGCCCATGCTGCTGTTACCTTTGAACCGAAAACATATGTCAATATTGCACTTAATGTCAACATCATATTTGGTTGTATATCATTACCTTTTAACCATATCATAATAGCAACAATTAATAACACAATAAAAGTTATTCTTCCAATTGAAAGCTTCGTCATATCACTATCTTGATACAGAATACCAAGTATTTGCTTGATTATTGATTTCATATTTTAGTCCTCAAAATTAATCTGGGTGTAAATATATATATTCTGGGATTAAAATTACATATATCGTGTATATTCTGTTACAACACTTACAAAAGAAGGCACTGAACTTGCTGTAACATAATCAACTCTAAAATAAACCCAATTATTAGAAGTAACACTATAAGTTGCAAAATTACTTTGAGTGTATACAGATCCACCACTAAAATGATACGCGAGTGATTTACCATAAAATGAAGATGATAATATGTATGATTCAGTACCATTGTCAATTGGGGTTGTATTATATAATATTGACCAAGTTAAATTTACAGGACTTGGTCCACTTGGGTAAACTGCAAATCTATTAATATGATTATATGGATCTGAATTATAAAATAATGGTTGAATTGCTCCATTATACATACTATGTGATAGAATTGTTGCACAATTTATTACTGACGATGTTAAAAAGTGTCTTGAAACAGATTCTGATACTGCACTATCAAATTGTATTATTGTTTCTACCCTTATTCCATCAGCATTATTCCATTGTTTCCATTCTTCTGTTGGCGCACCATCTGATCCACTTTTATTTGGTTCTGTTACAGTTAATGTGTTTGTTATTGATGCATCGTTACATATATATGCTGATATAACTGTTGATTCTCTAATGTCTCCCATTTTATTTCTCCTTGTATATTACTTTGATTTCTATTATAAATATATAGATTTTTTATAAAATGACAATAAATCAATCTAGAATGATTGAATAAATTTTAATTGTCCTGCATCATAAATAGTTGTAAAATTATTATCTTTCATTATTTGTGATTCTGTTTTATTTTTATCATATCCTTTTTTTACAAGTTTATATTTAGCATATTTATATCTGTGTTCTCTAATTGGTGTTCTATTACATTTATTAATATAGAAATATCCAGGATTACCCTTAGATATTAATGACATGCCAATTTTATCATAAATATTATTAAAACAATTCGTGTATCTTCTATCAGCATATGAAATAATTGATACTGGACTATATAACCTTATAAATGTTTTATATAGCTTAGATCCTATTCCAATACATCTATATTTAAAATTTGTTGCAAATCTTAATAATTCATATTCTCCATCATTTGATGAATTATATATAAATTTTCTATTTCTTCTTAATGTAAACGTCATGACTGATACTAATTCATTATTGTAAAATGCGCCAAAATTTATATTCGTATTTGATTTACCTTGTAAATGAAATTTATTCATAAATTCGTTAGATGTTTTTGAGCTAATGCATTTTATCTCGCAATTTCTTGCGTATATCTTTATTCCATCGTTGACATCTAATATATTTTTTAATCTATTTTTTACAATATCTTTTTTATTTAACCACTCATCTTCAAATATTTGAATTAATTTTATATTATTTTTTTCACATAATTCTAATTTATTCTTATGATAATTTTTGTTTTTATATTCGCTGCTATGCCAATATAATCCATTATATTCTATTGCAATTTTTTTATCTGGTATATATATATCCAATTCATTATTTATTATAACATTTCTTACATTCCTTCTAATATTAATGTCTAAATTTTCAATAAATTCTGCAACTTCGTTTTCAGCATTAGAAACAAATACCGGTAATTTTGTGTTGTTCCAATATGCAATAGATTGTTTTTCCTTACTCTTTCTTGATAATATATCAGTTATATTGTATTCATTTTTTATTTGTTCTATACTTTTGCTATGAGTAGCAGCATGTGAATTTGTCAATCTTTTTAATTTTTTACCACAAATTGGGCAATTTATATAATTGTCTTTAGATGAACTTAACGAATTATATGTTTTTATCTTTTTCATTTGTGAGCTTAGTGCTAATTTGATAGAATCTATTCGCCCAAATTTATTAATAAATTCTTCAATAGTTGTTTTATGGTATTTTGTTATGTGGGTGGTAAACATTCCAGATCTATTATTAATATCTATTGTTTCCCACTTGCACAACGGACACTTTAATGTTGGCAGTACATTATTATCGATTTTCTTAAAATATTTATTATAGTCCTTTATTGATATATTATGTATATTGAACAAATGCTTTGTTAGCGCGCCAGATTTATTATTAAAATCTAAAAATTTTTCACCACATAAATTACAAATTAATATATTTTTGGTCATAGATATTCTTGATGATTTTGAATTTAAACCATTACCAGATATATTTTTATTATGTTTGTTATGCTTACTAATACATTTTTTATCATTACAATATTTTTTGAATATATTATCTATATTATTTTCTTTAAAATTACTACAACATTTGAATTGAGCATTTTTGGTTTTGCAATATGAACATTTTGGCCATTTGTCGTTTAAATAATATTTTACATAATAATTAGGGAAATTAATCAGGTGTGAATTTCTTATATGTTTTGATAAACCCATATTGTTTTTAAATAATTTGTTGCAAATTTTACATTTTACCATTTTTCATAATCCTTTTTTTGGCTATTTATATATAAATATAATGATAAATAAAAAAGGTCATCTTTCGATGACCTTTATTTATAAATGTTTGTTATTAATTAATTAACAAGTATACTATTATACATGTCTCTTACAATAACACAACCATAAAATTCTGGACGAACTGTCTTTGTTGCATAGCGTGTCATGATGCCTTTGCGGGGTTGGAAATTATCTGGATCCAAGACAGTTGGTGTAAGAATCAATGGGACATATGGAGCGTAAACAAATCCGTTTTCCAAGAATGTTGATCCACGATAACCTATAAGAATCTTATTTGTTTGGAAATAAGGATCCTTATATACAGTCCAACGACCTGATAATGTACCGACCTTTTCGATACCAAGACTATACTTAACTTCTTTTTCATCCATTGTCATAATTGGTCTGAATGAATGAGTTGCTTCCAACATTGTGCAAATTTCAGGCGATGTTACGATGAAGTTTGCTGCACCTCTCAATGTTTTCTTATGAATTCTGTTTGATGCATAAAGAAGAGTTTCATTCAACGTTTGATACCAATCTTGTTGTGTACCATAGAATGTACCAGCACTTATTGTAGCACCAGTTTCTGGATTTACAAAGTTACCAAGATTTCTGCTCCAATAGAATGGATTTGTTTGGATACCGTTGTGAAGAAGTTCATCAATAATTTCGCGGTCAATTTCAAGAGAAATTTGATCTGCTAACATTGATGTTAATTCTGCTTCTGCATCGATATCATGATAAGCTGCCAAGTCTTGTTGAATTTCTGGAGTCCATTCTGATTTAAGCTTACGAGTTCCAGCATTAACGTTTTCTCTCTTGACTTTAAGGTTTAATTCTGGAATTGGATCAGTACCTGTTCCAGTTTGACCAATTTCGAAGTCACCACGGAATGATTCAGTTGTTGCACGAATCCATGATGCTGAAATATTAGAATACAAGCTTGTATCAAATGTACTGTTTCCAGATACAATAAATGTAATAGCTGAATTTGCGGCATCATATCTTGTAAAGTTTCTATATTGTTTGAATATAGGATCACTTCCAACTGAATATAATGATATTGCTCCAACTTTTGTTGTGTCAATATTACTCATTGATGAAACTGGAACTGAGATTTTCTTAAGACCATATGAACTTCCAGCCTGGCCATCTCTACCTATTGATGATGATAATGATGCGTCATAATCTACATCTGCCCATGATGCTGATTTATAATAATTACTTGTATTTGCTATTGTATTAACACCTGATACAAATGGGCCAACAGTTCCACTTAAGAAGTTTCTTGTGTATGAATAATTGACACCACCATAATATCCACCTGCTGGCTGACCTGATGATGATGTATTACCATATACTGATTCTCCTACTGATCTTTTATCTTTATCCCATCCACTTCCAGATGCTGTTCCAAATTGGAAGTCAAGATAGAATACAAGACCAGAAGGAAGGTTCATTGGTTGAACAGAAACAATTTCATTTGCTAAAAGATTCGCAAATACCTTGCGGACTAATGGCAATGCAACGTTTGACCAACCTTCAAATCCTGTTGAAGATTGTGTCATTGTACCTTCAGCAAGATATGATTTTGATGTTTTAATCTCTCTCAATTGATTTTCAAGAAGAGTTGCCATATTTCTCTTTGAGCGACCCTTTAACCCTTCAAGAAGACCTGTTTTTTCCCAACTTGCTGTAATTTGATCCGTTATTATTCTTTGTCTAGGATCTTCTAAATTTGCAAGTTGTTCAGAGATTAAAGATTCCATTACTAATTCTTTTCCCATATTTCTTTTTTACCTCTTATAATTTTTTAATGTTAAGATTTGCTTACTTACTTTCGTTTAAATTTGCCAATTTTTTCCATGTTTGTAATCTTTGTGGTGTAATAATTTGATCTCTTAATGATGTTACTGTTTCATTAAGTTGATCTTTATTACTATCTAATTTGATTGATTCTGTGAGCTTCTTTACATTTTTGCTGCTACCATTTGATCTATTACGTAGCATTTTGAATGATTCGTTGAGGCTCTTGTGTACAAGTCTTGTTTCTTGAATTGTATTAGCTTCATCAAGTCTCTCAATTACCATTAACTTTTCTGGTTTAGTTAATGAATAATTACTCATAAGAGAATACGCGTATGCTAATTTAGCATTCATAAGTGCTGTTTCATTAAGTTTCTTGTGAAGAATCTTAGCTGATCTGTTGACTTCATGCAATTTCGTTTTCAATCTACTATTTTCAATTCTTAATGACTTCAATTCTCTAACAGGAAGCATTCTGCTTCTTGGCTTTCTGTTAATTGTTTCATTAATTTTATTAATAATTTCGTTGATTTCTTCATCTTCATCACCTGGCTCTTCATCACCAAGATCTGGGTAGACTTCATCACCATCTGGTTCTTCATGATCTTCCATGTCTTCATCTTGTTCAGGAACGATATCTTCTTTTTCATCACCAAAATCAGAAATTTCATCTTCTCCAGAAAGTTCTTCTGTACCACTTTCATCACCAAGATCTTCTATTTCTTCTTCATCATCTTGTTCAGAAATTGATGAAAGAATTTCTTCTAATTCTTTATCATCTTCTTCATCACTTGGTTCTTCTAAATTCATTTCTTCATCTTCTTCGTTCATGTCATCTTTTTCTTCATAATCTTCTAAATCTTCAGCCTCATTTGTTGAAGTCGGAATACTTTGATTCAATGGTTCCCCTTCCTTCTCTGAATCCTTATCAGCGTCAGCTGGACTACCAATGGTATCTTCTGTTTCGCTAATATTCTTTGTAAGGATTCTTCTAATAGATGGTTGGAACGCTTCCGCCAACATGGCCTTTGCTTGATTGATTGAAACTTTTTTTATAAGTTCTGCATCTTCGATGAGTTTCTTATAATTCGCGTCGACTTTGTTTTTGTTAGCCATGTGTTTTACCTCTTGTTTAAGTTTAAATTTTACAAAATAGATTTTATACTATGTCATTAATAAATATAACATTTTTCAGAAAAATCACAAAAATAAAAAAAAATAAGATCATATGTGATCTTATTTTTATAAAGTTATATTATATATTATTTTAATTTTTTATTTCATTTTTGTTTACCTCTTTTTGTTTTTTTGCTTATCTTCATTAATAGGTTCGTTATTCGTATCATAATATCTTGAAATCAATGGATATAAATCCTCAACAAGTGCTAAACTTCTTTGATTTAATGATTGATATTCTTTTCTTAATCCTTCTGCAACCTTTGACAATTCTCTTAATGATTTTGTATTTCTTGATAATGTTTTTTTATCAAAAATATCATCACCTTGTTCCATAATATGACGTGAGCTTTCATTAGCTATGTATTGAATTCTTTTTAATGGTGCATCTATGTTCATATTTTTGAATGATTCAGCTATTTGTTCAAACTCTTTTATTTCAGAAAATAATCTTTTTACATCAACAGGCATCTCTTGTTGTTTTTGTTCTATAGCTTCTTTTATTATAGATTTTAATTTCATTTTTATTTTCCTAATAATGTTTGACTCATTAATCTATCTAATTCAATATATTTTAAATCTTTAGTACTTAATTCTTTTGATTCTTTAAGTAAAAATGCACCTTCGGTTGATGGCTGAGATACTAAATCGAACGTGATCAGTTCATAATCAGGTTCAACAATTGAAACTCTTGAACTGTCTTTTGGGAATATACTTTCTTTCACAGAGCCAACACCTCTACTTGATACACCTAACTTAACTCCACTTAAAACCATTCCTTTAACGTCATTACCTTTTGTTGTAGGAAGAATTTCTAATTTACCCATTAAATCTTTTCCTTGCCACCATAAATCTCTTATAATATGAGACACATTTGCCAAGTTAACAATAATAGATTCTGGGTGATCTGCTTCTCCTAATGCTCGATCTTCAGCTATGACTTTCATAAACTTATCTGCTTGAGCCTTTAATATCTCATACGGATAAATTCTTTTATTCTGATTTGGTGAATCAGCACGTTGAAAAACACCAGAAAGTATTAATTTCCCAGTTTTTTCATATTCTTCATTCAATAAATTTTTATCAAATGATAATATATTATATTCAGTTAATAATTTTGACATTTATTTATTCCCAATTTACTTTTTTAATTTGATCCCAACTATCTATACCTAATCCTTTTAATAATGCTTTATTAACTCTATATGCATCAACAGTTCTTACACAAAGTTCATAATTGCTACGATTTCTTATTAATTCTACTTTGAAACCACCATTCTTTATTATTTTTAATGCTTTTTTTGCTCTTTCAATATTATTTGTACTCCAAATAGTTTCTAATTTAGCAGAAGAACCTCCATCTAATAGTTTATCACCGCCAATATGTGTATCTGTTTCTTTTAAAAATTGTTCTAATAATGTTTTTAATTTTATTTTGTCTGATGTTTTCATTTTACTTACCCTTAATATTTAATTGTATTATTCTTACTCCAGTAATTCTTTCTCGCAACGCTCATTTTAGTTTTTGTCTCATTTGTAACTATCTTACCCCTATTACCATCTCCTATTTTTCTTTTATGCTCATCACATAAATGCTTCCCATACATTGGGTGATTTTTACCCAATTTTGATTTACTAATGTTGTTTTTATGAAGACCGGTAAATATTCTATTTTTACATGATTTGCTTATTTTTTCTTTTGTTTCTTCAGAATGGTTAAATAATCCTCTTGTTCCTTTTAATTTAGATGTTTTACCTTTTAGGGATTGACTTATTCTTCTTTTTGTTTCTTCTGAATAACAATTTTTTAATCCTTTATTCCAGGGGATTCGACCTTTTAATGAATTACTTAATTTATTTCTTGTTTTATTTGAACATTTATAATTTAATCTGTACCACCCTATAGTAATGTTACATAAATTTTCTAAACCTATTTCTTTTATTAACTGTTTTTCTTTTTCATATACATTTTTTTCATTTGGTATTTTGTTATTTTTTACATTATTATAATGATCATACATTCTTTCTTTATAACCTTTTCCAATATAAAAAATTTTGTTATCATTTGGGTCAATGAGTTCATAAACATAATATAATTTTTCTTTTTTGTCATTCATATTTATTCTTCGACCGCACATGGAGGAGTATTTCTGATTTTTTCATTTTTTAAATAATGATAACGAATTTTTCTTTTTGCCTTATTTAAATCGTTCTCTACAGCTAGAACTTGTATACCTTTATTTTTTCCTGATGGGCAAAAACACCCAATATATATACCATTATTTTCTTCGTTGTCCTCATATATATAATATTTACCACCTACCTGATTACCTTCATAAGGAAAATATCCGTCTTCTTCTTTTACAATTTTTTTCTTATATTGAGGAAGACCTGGATTGATATATTCTCTTTTTAATATTTTTCTTAATAATGGATAATTTGCTGATTCATTTAAATTAGAATGATTTAATGTTCTCTTATATGATGTTAATACATGAGTTTGCGAATTTCCATTAACAAAATATACTTCACTACTTATTATTTCTGGTATTTGATTAACTAGTGCTCTATTTAAATCAGTTATTTTACTTTTACCACAACCTTCAAGTGGCACAAGTATTTTATTTCCAATTTTATCATTCTTCCAATATCCATTATATTTTTTTAACGTTTTTTCTATTTTCTTTATATGCATTGGCGGTAATATTTTGCCATTTGAAACTTTAAAAAAAATAGTCCAATTTAATTTATGAGAACTCTCATTTAATGATTCATCAATCATTTTTTTGTATAAATCAGCTTGATGTTCACCAAATTTTGATTTTAATATACCATATATAGCATCTTTATCTACTTTTTTTCTTTTAAGCGAATTAATTAAATTTGTAATTCTCGAGTTTACTTTAGAAGGAACTGTATCTATAAGTGGATGGAATGCTGATTCATTTAATGATTTAATTTTATCTAATTAATCAG
>Ga0265297_10000947_pt1 | contig 75772 bp, 96 predicted proteins | sample Munlanlwell13791_FD_192502 | JGI IMG/M metagenome (GOLD analysis project Ga0265297, IMG submission 192502) | Leachate microbial communities from a municipal landfill in Southern Ontario, Canada - Leachate well 137-91 | ecosystem: Engineered > Solid waste > Landfill > Unclassified | place...
TTCATCTGAAACCTCGATAGATTCAAGATACCAGTCAATGTCATTTACACGCCATGTCCAAGCAACATCTGTATGAATTATATTCCCAATTCTTTGATGTGCATAATGCTTTATTCCACGTAAACAAATTGGCAAGTCCCTTTCGGACTCTATTCGTCTTTCAATGTAGATTTTCATTCTATCCATTAATTTTATAATTATTATGCCCTTGCGCTCCATTTCCCCAAACGGCATTCCCATTTAATATTTTTCTCATACACTGATCGCATATATCCATTATTTGAATAGATAAATACGGCTTACAGTTTCGTCCCTCGGTTTGTTCAGTTGTAAATATTACCTGAATCTTTTGTTCTTGAAAATGTGCTTTTTCTTCACATATATCACAAGTAATTACTGTTGTTTTCATTCTGTTTCAATTTTAATTGTTTCTTCCGTTGTTTCCGTACAGGTCACTATCCCTGTACCACTACAGGCGGGGCAGGTAGTTGTTAAGTCATCTATATAAGGATTAAAGTTTGGAGTAGGTACTATCTTTGCCCCTTGACATGAAGGGCAGATAATAGGATAAGATTTGGTTGTTTTCATTGATTAAATGATTTTTTAAGTTCATATAATTTACCAACTTCAGCTTTTAATATCCTTTGCTTTTTTGCTAAGTTGTTAATTTCAATTTTGTTTACTCGTAATTCATGTTGAGCATTATATAACTCTCTTTCAATCATATTAAGACATCTCTGATAAACTTCTTTTCTGACATTCATATCTTATTCCGTTTAATTGTTTCTCCTATTGCCCACTTTGCAGCCATAATAAAAAGCCCCTGTTCTTCATCATTAAGCCAATTCATCCAATTATGATCATGTAAATTAATTTGACCATTTAAACTTTCTTCTTTTATTTCCTCCTCGCTTGGTACATCTATCGACAGGGATAGGATGTAATCAACGCTTTTATGTATTGCTATCTTTTGCCAATCAAGTGCCTCAGAATTTCCATGAATACGCTTTGTATTTTCAAAAATGTATTCAACTGATTCAATTATTTCTTCTTTCCTTGCCATTTCTATTCTGTTTTAAGTGTTATATTACCATCTTCATACTTTTCAAATTTATCATGTCTTGAAGGCATGTGAATACTTCCATTTGATAATTTTAGAAAATGCCCAACCACTGCACAACCGTCACGTTCTTCACTTATTAATTTATCCCCAAAGAACTCTAATGCAGCATCAGACATATACCCCTTATACTCATATTCCTCTACTGTTTCCATTTCTATTCTGTTTTATTATTTGTCTATTAATTTTATTACATGTTATAAAACAGTTTGCTCAGTAAAATCGTGTCCACATATTTCACAGTAACATTCTGTCTCGGATTGGTAAACCTTTTCGTAAGGATGAACGCAAACCGATTTTATAACAGCAAATAAATCCAATAGCTGCTCTTTCGCTTCAATTGGCTCTATTACCCTATCATAAAGTGAATCTAAAATTTGGTCTATCTTTTCCATATCACTACTGTATTTATTTGCATTCCGTTTTGCTCAATAAGATTTATTTGATTGGTTCCCATTCATCAAATCCTAAACAATAACTGCAAGGTTTTGAAATAGGTGAAAGAACTTTATTTCTACAATTTCTGCAAGTTTTATCTTCCTCTCTTATCTCTGCCAACTCCTTATCAACGTCCTTTATTTTTGACAGGTTCGGAGTTGCTTTTTCGATACAGTCATTCAGGTAATTCTCAGGGATCGGTTCTGTCGTGCTTGCAGTTATTACACTCGGATAACAATCACAGGACTGTACCATCCAGCTATGAACTTTTTGGCATCGTGGACAAATCCAACCGGAAGGCATGGGTGTTCCCTTTATCTCGGCAACTTCAACCTTATCAATTTCCCTCTCTATCCATTGCCTTACAGGTTCTCCGCTTCCTACAACATTATGACTTATCCACCATTCGCCTTTGTAGATATACAGCTTATAACCATGCCCTTCGGTATCTTCTGGCATTCCGAGTGAATCGGTAATGGCTTTAATTATCTGTTCTTTCATCCCCTATTTTGCTTTACTTTTTGTCATTCTGTTTCTATTTTGTGTCTTGTATCTCAAAATAATAATGTCCGCCAGTGTGCCATTCAACATATCTCATCTTAAATTGTGTGAGATAAACATTAGACAGTATTGCTTCAATGATTTCTTCATTACCACTCCATCCGCCGGTATGTAGTTCAAGTTTTATTTTGCCTTTATACTTTCGGTGTAGTTTAAATCCAGAATCACCAAGGTACCAGCCCTCGCTAAGTAGGTTTACAAACTGCATAACCGGCATGGTTTCATAGGTGTAATCCTTGATGAATGTCAGATAGTCATCAGTCGGATAACCGCCATTATCGAGTAATGTATATAGTGTTTTCATAGCTTAATACTTTTTACCGTGTCTGTATTCTCTTGTGGCATTATAGACTAACTTTTGTTTTATGTGATATTCAATGTCAATATTCATAGCACCGCATAAATCAAATAGCCTTATAAAAGCATCAGCGATTTCATCTTCAAACGTATCTTTGATATACATTTCAAAATTAGTCTTCCAATTACCGCCTAAATCAACGTTCTTTTTAAATTCTTTTGGTAAAGCATATTTAACCTTTCTGTCGGCTTCCATTGCTTCTGCAAGTTCGGAAACAATAAGCATTAATAATGTTCCGGTTTCTCTTGGCTTGCCCCAAAAACCTTTGCTTTTAGCATAATCATTGATTTCTTTTGATAATTTATTTAATTCTGTCATAGCTTTATCTTTATTTCCATGTCTGAAAATCTCCTCTAATATTATAAGTCATGTAAAATTTCTTACCGCACTTGGCGCATTTTACTTTCGTGTTTCCTGATTTATTTTTGTTGATCCGGTTTAGTATTACTTCGGAACTGTCATCATGTATTTCACCACAATACGGACACTGATAAAGTGTGTCTGCCAGACATAGGATGCCGTTTTTAATTGGAATACATTTGCTCATTTTATCTTTATTATTCGTTTTACGTCTGTTTTTTCATAACAGTAACCACTATACCTGCATCTGCCGTTCTTACCGTTGCGGGGAGAATAGTCAGAACAGCACAACTTATTACAATCCTGCCCGACTTCTCCGCAATCCTGAAACTTCGTACAATAAAAATAACCTTGCCCTGTTACTCTTTTTGCTTCGGTAATTTCCAGCTCATTAATCCCGGCATCATCCATTAATGCCTTAATAGTGTTCAGTCGATAGCACCGTTCATCATCAAGTTTTGAAAAATATAATTTGCTCATTGTTTTCTCTTTTTGTATTTCTCAACCTGCTCCAGATACTGGCTCCGTACTATAAATGCCAGAAACAGGAGAATGAGGATTAGTTTAATTGTTGTCATCTCAGTTTTAATTTGAGATACACGTAATCAAAAAAGTTCGCCATTAAAATAAATGGACTTATAACAATCAGCACTGCAACAGCACCGATAATCTGAATAATAACAAGGGTTGTTTTCATGGTTTATTGTTTTAAGTTAGTACCAACGACTCTTAATTGATCCGGGAAGTACATTTCTATTGATCCCGATTTAATATTCTGGCAGACTGCCACAGTGTAATGAACTGGCATCATATTCCCCATTTCATTTGAAATCAGATCATACTTTAATCCGAAGTGCAAAAGATAAAACAAATCCTTCTTCTCATACCCATCCTCCTCCCACGTAACTTCAACAACTGTTTTTATATGGCTCATTTCACTTGTATTTCCAGATATGCCCTGCCCTCGTTTTCTTGCCTGTCTTTAAAGCTGCATTTATCCTCCTGTCAGTATATCCTACCGCTTTTGCCGCCACAAGCTGATCCTTATATTCAGCGATCTTGTCGCCGTTTAAATCACATTGAATGATGGCTTTTGAATTTGATCGTCCATAGTGCTTTGTCCCCTCCAGATATGCCAATGCCACCAGCTCTCTCAAATACTCCCTCGTTCTTTCTTCTTTCTCTGGATTGATTAAATCCTCTCTCCTCATCCAGAACATTATTCGCTTAACTACTCGCTCCTGATCCATTGCTAATAGCAATTAAGATCTATCTTCTTAAATTCATTCTCTACCTGATCCTCTGTCGGAACCTCCTTTATCCTGACCGAAAATGTCCTATTTTTTGCCCCTTTCCTTTCTGCCCATGAGCAAACACCCAGCTTGCCGAAGTCCAGTACCTCTGCGCCAAAGACGTTCATAGTCTTTAACAAATGGTTCTTAATCCCGGTCTTTTCTTCATCAACTCTGGAACTAAGTTTATTCAGGAAGGTGTATTGTTTGCAAAGGTCATATTGATCGATATTCCCTTCAATAACATCCCGCTCCTTCAAAAATCTTTCTTCCATGAACTCCTTGTATGCCTCAGATCGGTCCGGCTCTGGCTCATACTGCTGCACCAAGGCTTCATATTTCTCGTATTCGGCAATATTCCCGTTCATCTCAGCAATCTTAGACTTCTCATAAGCTTCTTTACCAGGCAATACTCTATTTTCCCAAAACATCTTCGATATTGAAATGATCTTCTCGCAAAGCTCATCATCTCTCTGTACTTTCTCAACCCGGAATTGATTGCCGTCCTGAAGTATTGCGATCTCTGCATAATTTGTTTCCAGAATAATCATGTAAACATGTACCTGAATCAAAAAACTCAAGGGCATTTGATCTTGCCACATTTGTGCTGACCAGTAACTAAGTGTCTTTATCTCCAACACCGCTTCGGTTTCCAATGGTTCTCCAGTAATAAGGTTGATCCCCCCTTTAATATTCTGTACTCGGTCAAACGATCCAAACAGCCAAGGATATGAAGGATTGACAACGAAACCATTTATTCTCCGGCATTGTCTGACAATCTTATTGTTCTTGTAATTATCTATCCATCCTTCGTCGCTGCCATCCCAATATTCCCAAAGTTCCGCAATCTTATCTTCCATAAACCTACCCATGAACATCTTTGAGTTATCAAAGGTCTGATGAGAAACAGAACCAATTTTCTCATGGAACAATCGCACGACAGTATTATATTTGTCAAGGCCAAGCACACAAGCCATTTCTGAGCCGCCTATACCACTCCTTCGGTAATTAAACCATTCCTCGGTATGTTGAGGGATTCTTGTAATTATTAAGTCACTTCTCATCTTATTTCAGATTTAATGCAGCCGGTTTCTTAATATCAAGATTGAGTGGCTCAATTGCCTTATACATCTCGGAGAAAATTTCATTCAGAAAATCAGCCTGCATCTCCATCATCTCAGCCTCCTGCTTCCCGTTGTTGCTGATATTATCATACCATTCCGAATACCATTTACATAGGCTATTCGTGAGACGTTCATGCTCCAATGTTAAGTCCATCCCTGCCCTATGCATTTTCTTATAAAAAGCATTACGGAGCTTGATCTTCTCAAACTTAGCCTCGCCAAGTTTCTTTTGCTCATCACTGGCCCATTTATAATGAACATCAGTGACAATCTTAAAAGCCTTATCCTCTTCAATCTCTAACGGGTCCAATACGTCCCGCTTAAATTGATCCAAAATTTTTGCGAACGAATAATCGTTTACCATTTTTTCTTCACTCATAGATATAAAATATTTTATCTTCGGTTGTGTAATAATGTAACTTTCCTTCGATATGTATTGCGCTTGCAGACTTTCTTGAGTACTGAATCCTGTCTCCCTTCTTCACTTCTTCGCATCTCGGTCCACAATCAATAACCAATCCGCTCTGTGGCTTTTCCTTTGCTGTCCGGGGAATCAGTATCCCTTTGCGTGTTTTCTCAGGTAATTCGTCTGGCAAAACCAATACTGCATTACCCTGCTCCTCATAGTTAGAATGGGAGATTGTCGTCAATTTCGTCATCATCTTTTATTTTGGGGTTTAACTTTTTGTTTTCTGCATCACCAAAAACATCTTCTTGTACGCTCTGCTTGCCGTCCTTCCTAATAACAGAGAACCGCCCATACTCATCCATGGAGAATTTTATGATACGCTCCTTGCCTATCTCCTCAAACCGGATCTTCTCAGTCTTTAATATTGTTGGGGCGGTGTCATCAACAAAGACTTTATCCTCCTCAGATGCGTTTTCAGGTATCTCTCCGCTTGGTCTTTTTTTCATTTTGTTACGATGCAAAATGATGCCGATGTCTGCTTTCTCTTTCCAAGCGGAGGACCCCTTTATATCATAAAGATTTGGCATTTTGTAATTGATCCCCTGAAACTCGATCTTCCTTGGATGAACAATCACAATACCATGAACATTATATGCCTCATTGAAACTTATCAAATAGTCAAGCTGCTGAGAAATAAATGATGTTTCTGTAATATTCTTAGGCTGCTCATGCTCAATCTTGTTCCAGGCATCAATGACATAGCCAAAAATATCTTCTGTCTTTTTTAAATAAATCAGGTATTTCAATATCGATTCAAGGGTGTTGATCTTCTCTGCGGTTATCTTATTGCCCCATGTCTCAAAGCTATTCCGGTCCGGAGAAACAATGAAAAAATGCTGACCAATAAACCTCATCGTTCTATCCCTTAAATCTTTTGACATAGAGTTATACTGACCATCCTGAAACTTTTTACCCGCAATAACCTCTGCCAGCTTTGCATACTCCCTTGCTACCGGCCTGTTCTCCGGTGTGAACATTGCCCACTTAATATTTTTTGTGTGATTGTATCTGACAAACTCAGACAAGTACCATCTGGCAAAAACACTTTTACCCACCCCTGGACTGCCTGAAAGGAAAGTTATATGCGGCTGCTTTAGAGTAAACAATTCGTCAACTTCTCTTATACCAATGCCAAGCCCCGGAACAAACCCATGCTTTGCATATTTGTCTAACTCATCCGCAATGTCAATAGGTCTTATTACCCCTTTTACCGGGAATGATGAAAGATTATCAAAACACTCGTCAACGCCTTTCTTACCCAAGGCCGGAAGTTCCTTTTTTGCATTACCATTATATACTTCATTGATGTCTTTATAGCCAACAGGATAGTTTATATACTTACAGCGCACCTTGCCAAAGATGACTGCCAGATAATTCATTAAAAGTTTCCCTGGCTCATCATTATCTGTGGAGAATATAATCAGGTCAACATTCTCCGGATCAAAAAAACTCTTTACATAAGGGTCCTCCGCGTATTCAAATTCTTTTTCAAAGGTCTTGGCCTTCGGACTTGGTGCGCCCTGCGGCACTGAAACAACATTGTTATATCCGCACTGCTTCCATGTCAGCATGTCAATCTCTCCTTCGGTGCATAAAACATATTTCTTTGCTTCCGGATCCTCATCCCTCTCAAATCTTATTGACTGCATCCCAAAGAATATCGACTTGGTCCCAAATTCCTTGTTCATCTGCCACCACTTTGGCCCTCCTGCTTCCTCGTACCGGATATTCAGATATTTGACGTTTACAAGCGTTTTGTTAATGTAAAAAGGAAATCCAATGATCGGCTTACCACCAAGAGTATATTCAAACACCCCTTCTCTGAGTGCTATTCCCTGATTTATTCCTCTGCTTTCAAAATACTCTCTCACTTCTTTACTGTATGTTTTTGGTAGCTGCTTTGGCATCTTGCTATTCTCGACAACATTTTTGTATTTGTCCTGAATATCCAAATTGCCACTGAAGCCACAAGACCAACATTTGTACCATCTGTTCCCTAATTCATTATTCACTGTCAATGACTGTCTACCCTTGTGCTTTCTTGTTGAATCACAATTCGGACAGGTTGTATAAAAACGCTGTTGCGTTGAACTCATTTTGATTCCTAACTCTTCAAAACTACTCATATAGCAATCTTCCATTTATAACCACCTGCAGATTTCCTGACACCAATACAGCAAGCAGAGATATGGGTTTTAGCTATATTAAGTTGACGCTGAGCTTCGCTTGCAGATATAAAACTTACACTTTCATTTGTTTTGATATTTATTCCGATCACTGGGATGGCTCGACCTATAATACCGTTTTTTATCTCAATATTTTCATTCTTATGATTTTCTGCAAATGTCCCCAAAGTTAAATTATCCAATGTATATGGCTTTAGACTGTTTTTCCTGTCGCATGAAGGAGAAAGAAGTCTATTATATCCTGAATTAACCCAATTGTTATAAAGGGAATCAAATAAGGGATTAAGATATATCCATTCGGCTAATTGATCTTTGCTGTAATCAGGATATGGATGGCCTCTTAGTTTTGAATTTGCTCTTTGTGATCCATAAATTTGAGTAATTCGCCCATCTTTAGACCTTCTATAATCAGATGCTTCTTTATTGAAACAAACTTTGCAAAGACTACGTACCCCGTATTTCCCCCCCCTTTTATCATTATAGAAACAACTTAATGGGAGTAGTTTTTTACACTTGTGACATCTTTTATTCATCGTAAATATTGCTCTGATTTCTTATTCCGTAAAATAAACTTTTGGCCCTTCCCCTTTGAATCTCTGAACGGATAAACAACATCTAATTCAAAAATAATCTCACCTTTTATTAGCGCCGGTCTTGTTTTATAATTCACGGTAGAAAGAGTGAGTTGAGAAAGATCTGCAAACTGGTTGATCGTAAAAACATTATATAGCATCCATTCCTTTACATCTTCTTTTGGCTTTTTTATTTTATTGGCCAGGTTTTCAATTAATTCCGGGTCTGTTTTTACTAATCTTATTATTACCTTTTCCATAATGAAATGATTTTTGTTACAAATTTACGTAAGTTTATTTAATTAACAAATATTTTAACATAATTATTTTTCAACAAAAAGAGGGGACCCATTACAAGTCCCCTCCAACCTGAAAAATGAAAAAAACAACTCAACGCATCTGAAACAACTTTATTCCTGCTTTTAAAGATATAGTTTTTTGGCTTGACTGATAACCCACCCCCAGATAACCCTTCCTGAACGCATAGAGAAGCTCTGGGTTGAATGAATTGACTGTGGCGGGTATATCCACTCCAAGATAGACATAACGTGCATAATTAGTGTTAAAATAGGTTTTATGCTCAATTACCTGCTGCGGTCTGAGAATTTTATACTCAAAAACATTCCCTATTGGCATGTTTTGGCTTATGGTATCAATAAGGTTTACGGTTATAAGGCTATCCCCCCATGCCCTCTCGTAAATAAATAGATCGTAAAAGTCTGCTATTATATTAAAGGTGTCCACTTGGTTTGCCGCAACAATTGAATCGATCCATGCCTTGTCCCTTACGATCCGGTCCTTCCACTTAACAATATACTCCGGCGGTTTGTCCGGGATCGAATGTGTTGTGGTGTCCTTAATATAAAAGGTGTCCACAACCGTTTCAGGACATGGGTTTTTCTTCGGATAATATTTATATCCTCCATAGAACGCACCTGCCAATAATGCGATCAATGCCACGATAATAATGATTGTTTCTGCTTTCTTCATGATTACTCTATTTTAAATGTTCCAACTACTCTGTCCATTGCCTGATCCCATGCTACTCCGTACAGATGCTCAAGCTGTGTCTTGTCTGTCCCTGGCTGCATGTTCTCGCTCTTGCTCTTATAGCTTCGCGGATCAGTCCCAACCAATGACTTGACTGCCCTGCCATATTCCTCAGTAAGCTTTTCGTTGAATATCCTCGCCTGTTGTAAAGATAGTTCAATTTTCTCCGCTCCTCTTGATATGGTGCGTGTCTGCTTGATCTCTTTAAAGCCTCCAAACTCTTTCAGCAATCCCCAGACCTTCTCATCTTTCTCCCGAAGCATCAGCCAGTAAGGATTGTAAAGAAGCTTTTGTTGTTTCAAAGATTCGGTTACTTCGGCCTTATCTACTTTCAGGTTCTTTATCACATCATCCATCTCTTTGCTGAAATCGAAATATCCTTTGCCTCCATCTTTGAACTCCTCCCATGAATCCCGGAACCGTATTGCTGTTTCGTGAATGATCAGATCAAGCCGGTCATTTTCCTTTCTTGCCTCAACATTGGTCATCATGTCATTCTTTAAATTGGCAATCTTCAAATCCCTGATACCTGACATTGTTTGACGAAACTTATTTATTGCAGTCTTATTTCCTTCATAGAAAGAGAATAGATCCTCGTTCTCCGGTTCAGCCATAAGTTTTTCAAGTCTTTCAAAATCTTCTTTAATTACATGATTATTGAATGACCTGTTAAGCTTCTCCATCTCGTCAAGCTTGGAATAGAAGTCAGATACATAACTGCTATATGGACCAATGGGTGTTTCTGTCACAAATGCTTTCGTAAATGGCATACGGCTTAATGTAGTAAACAGATCATCCGGCTTCGATTCTACCAAGCCAAGTTCTTGGAGTATCTCGTCCGTTATTCTAACAGCTCCTATCCCTGCACCACCGAAATAGCTCTTTATGTAATGCTCCATCTTCAAGGGGCTTGCCCCAACTGCATTTCCGATTGATTTGAGTATTTCCGGTGTTGATTCAAAATACTGTTCTTCAGGTTTGAGCATGGCTAATGTTTCAGGGATTATCGGCTTCCCTGTATAAGCCTTCTTATTCATTACCATCTCTACCTTTGGTCTGACAATAAAAGGAATAAGTTCTGAAACATTGCTTATTGGCGAAAAATCTTTAAACAACTCTCTTGCCAAAGACTGTGCTGTTCGGGGATCGTCTTTTGCTGCAAAGTCAAGTGCCGATTCTACTGTTGAAGCAAATACCATCCCCAAAAATCCTTTTGGCAGTGGGAAATAATTATCTGTCCCAGGGATCCTTATATTAAACATTCCTATTCTTCTCCATTCTGGAAGGGACTGATAACGTTCCGTGGCCTCCTCATCCCAGTTATTCGCAAGCCAATTCACAATAGCCGGAGCTGTTATTGCCAATCCTTTTAAGAAAAACTTCTTCGGGTCTCTGCCTACTGCCTCAGTCATCATTCTGGTATGCTGTAACCTGGCATTTAAGAATGGGTATAATGGCAGAATACTCCTCATGGCTGCACCGTGGATGCCATAGTCGGCAGATATATCTCTCGATTCTATCGCTGCGGCATATACGTCTCCGGTCTTTTTGTATGCGTTCTTAAATGCTCCTACCCTGGTGCCCATTTCTGACATACGGGAAAAGTCCTGTAAAGCCAAAAGGGGATTTCTTGAATATGTTTTCCATTTACGATTAAGCGGCCTTCCTACTTTCCTTTCTGCGTATTTCTCCTCAAGTAGTTTATCGGATGCTGTAAGAAATGACTGATCTGCTCCACTTGCCATCCATTTCTGAAACATATCATCTTTCTTTATTGAAGAAAAAATCCCTTTTACAAAATCCACTGGCGAATATCCATGTTTTGAATAAAACCATGCAGATATTTGGTCACGACCTACGTTGCGCACCGGGAATGTCGGGTCAAACACAACGGCTCCTGCCTGTAACCAACGGGACGGCATACTCATTATTCTGATCAAATGGCTAACCTTTGGCTCGTTTTGAAACAGATTATTGTAAGTCTCTGCGTCAACATCATAATATTTGATTTTACCTTCTTCCCAGACACTCAGAATCTTCCCTTTTGGTGCCTTATGCTCCATGATCCAAGTCATTTCCCCTGTCTTTACATCAAATGCAGGCTTAATGACATTGTTATTTTCGATGAACTGAATCAAAGACTTATCCTCTTTAAGCAAAAACTTATCGCCCTTGCTTTCTTTTAGTCCGTAGTTCTGAATATCAAATAGCGCATCCCGGACGTTCCGATTATGAATGTTATGCTCTGCTGCAGACAGGATATTATAAGTATTCTCAATCATACTGGAAAAAATATCCCGGACCTGTCTTTCTGATCCAAGTCTTTTCCACATTCCCTTTTCGGACGTTGCTAAAACATCCTTGCCCGTGCCAGCCATTCCCTTACTCTTTTCAAACTCCTCAAATACTCTTCTTAATGGTACATAATACTGGTGCTCCTTCTTAATCTTCTCAATAACCTCTCTCGATATTTTCCCCGATTCAGCATAGAAATCGAGCAATGCTTCATTATACTTCTGAACCTTTGATTGAAAGTCCCAAAGCTCCCTCACCCCATATTGCTTTTCGTACAGGTCAATCTTTGCCTTGGCATCAGCTATTGGCATAACTGCCTGTTCTGGCTTCCTGTTCTGGTAAGATTCCAAACTATCTTTTGCAAGCAAATAATCCGAATAATCCCCGTATTTTTTTGAACCTTGAAATAATTTATGGGTTTTTAACACAGACATAAGACCTTCAATGTCTGTTCTTATCTCAATGTCTTTCCCTCGCTTAAAATAAGGGTGGTATAACAACCATTGCTGCGCCCTGCCATCAATACCCATCATGGCCTTTGCGGAAGCATACGGGTCCTTAAACATCACTGCATTGCTGCCAACAACCTTCTTCCATTCTTCTGAAAGGTTTTTCATGTACTGCAAGTGGTTCACATAAGAATATAAGAACTTGTCCGGATCCCACGATTTTATTAATCCTTCAAACCAAGGATCTTTTTTCTCGTTTTCAATATAACGTCTTGCTCTCGGATCAAGGTCAGCGTAATCCTTAAACTCCTTCCTTGCTGTTTCCAGTGCCTCTTTTATCGGTGGTGCCGCATCAAGCATTTTTTCAAACCAAGCATGGAATTTCGGAAGCTCTGTCTCAACTTTTTTGGAATCTGCAATATAATTCCAGGTAAATTCCGCAATGGCTTCTGTCTTGCTTCTTGCACTCACCGGATAATTAATGTCCATGAGAAAGTCTGCAAGCTCTTTTTTGAAATAGTCACGCTGTAATACTCCTGCTACAATATTATCTCCATATTTTGCCCGTAACTGAGCTAATCGCTTTTCTCTGGCTGCAAGTTGTGGCTGAAGCTTTGTCTTTAACTCGTTAGCCTTAATTACAGATATTCTTGGAAGATTAGTTTTTTTATCAATCTCCTTGGCATCACGGTCAATCTTATCAAAGTCACGGTAAATTCTTCCCTTGTACTTCACGCCAACAGACCTAATTTCTGCAGCTACATCAGCATATTTCTCCGGAAGGTTCTTTGCGCCAACAACATTTCTGAAATCAAATATCTGGAAATCGAGCCAATGTCCCAGTTCGTGCGAAAGTACCCGGAAGTCTTTTAATCCTTTTATTCTGACAATACCGCTATCAGGGAAGAATACCCCTGCAGCATTTTTCAAAAACCTCTTTATCATACCTGACCTTACACCTCCTCCGGGTTTCCTCTTGAGGTTATTAATAAGATTCCTGCTTATCTGCGAAAGTGTCATAGAATTATTCAGGTCGCTGCCTCCGTAGGCTGGATCCTCCTTTGTACTTAATGGCAACTGATCGCCAAATCCAATAGCCTCGGCATCCTGTTTTGTTTCCGTCTTTATGGTGTTGCCGGCCCTGTCGTTCTTATCCCTCCACCTGCGATTCTTCGATGCTCTTGTTCCAAGTGCTTCTTTGCGCTGTGGTAATCCTTCTGGCTTTGATGGCGGTACATCCGGCTTCTCTTTCCAATATCCTTTTTCAATGTTTTCCAGAATATCCTTTGTGCTCATAAAGAATGGTTTCTCTATAAGCTGATTCTTGGTGTCAAACATTGATACATCGGCACCAATATTATTAGCCTTCCACTCAAGATCGACAAAAAACTCTCCGTCCTTATCCTCGAATAACTTGCCCTTAATATCAGAAATCTCGGTTAATGGCAGCAAATCATAGTGTCCTCTTTCCTGTGCTGTCAATTTTCTGCCATAGGTAAGCGTTTCAAATCTCTCCCCTGGTTCCAGTTCTGCCCTTACAAATCCCTCTTTAGGATATGTGCCAATATCAAAAGGTCTTGATGTCAATCGATATTTATACTCTTTGGCTCCTTCTGGCGCTTTCTCGGCCCTTACTTCTTTTATTTCTGGTTTCTGTTCAGTAAGCCATTTGTTTACTTCCTTCATTATGGCATGTATCCCCGATTCTGCAACTGGGACTTTTTCCCCCTTGAGAAATGACATTAATCCCTGCCTGTATTTTTTATTACTATCGCCTGAAAGACCATAAATAGCATCACTAATCATCTTATTCCTATCCCAATCACTTACAGCAATTTTTGTCTTTTCTTTTATAGAATTAAGATAATCCTCATATTTTACATATCCAGGTATTTCTTCTGGTACAAACTTTTCTTTTGGTGCTTCTACTCCTCCCTCGGTAAACTTTTTCAGGTTAGCGTTAATATCCCTCTGCAGCTTGCCCAACTTAACTCCGGTATATTCTTCAAAGAAATTCTTCCAGTTCTTATTGTTGTAAAAATTTCTGTCCTGAAGTGCCTTTAAATTCTTTGCATCAATCTCCTTTTTAAGTGCAGTAAAATGCTTTGTATTTACCTCTATACTCTTTGCCTTTGCCTTTTCTATATCCTCGGCAGAGTATTTTATGCCACGCTTCTGCCCGTCCTCTATCGCTCTCTCAAGTGCCTTCTGTGACATTTCATTGACATACTTCGTGACAATATCCGGTTCGGTAGGTCTTACTTCTGGCATCTCCGGCTTCCGCTCTTCCGGCAATACTTCTTCTGCCTTAAACTCATAACGGGATAATGCCTCATTCTCTCTGCCAATAGGTATTCCTTCTGCATCCGCTAATAACTGGCGTCTTGCTGATTCTCTTGCCTTTGCTTCTGTCAGATCAGGACTGCTTGTAAGGTATGCCCTTCTCCATTTTTCCTCACCTTTCTTCCGATAAAAAGTTTTAAATACCTTATCTCCTCTATCAAGTGCTCTGTTTATTAAGTCAACATCTTGATTTGAATCATAATCTGCCACCTCCGGTGATCTTAGTTCTGGCAGTTCTTTTTCTACTTTTGGTGTAACAGATTTTGCTTTCTCAATATCGCTCCTGTATTTCTCAATTAAATCATAAGCCTCTCTTGGTTTGTTTAACAACTCTGATACCTTATAACCTAATTCCCCGCCTCCCTGGAGCCAAGATATATATTTACCCGAATCCAGACTATCAGTATATTTTTCAACACCCATAACATCAGCAACCATATCAAGTAATTTCTGTGTAACGGGTGTTCTTGTATTAGGCTGATATTCCGGAAAGCTCTCCCGATCACTAACTATTTCCGGTTTCTCTGGTGCTGCTGCAAATAGATCCCCTTGCGTTAACACTTCCTCTATCTTGCCTTTTCTTTCACTATTTAAGTCATCAATCTCTCTTTGCAACTGCGCGGCTCTCTCCTCAAAAGGTTTCCGGATTCTTTCTACTGCACCCTCAAGATCAAATCCCTGCTCCTCTCTTTTAATAATCTCATCCGGATCAACGGGCTTATTGTCCCCAAATAGACCTACTCTTTCTTTATTTGCCTTATCAATGGCGTCTTGAATCTTTTTAGGGATCAATTTAAGTTCCTCTTGCTTATCAGCAATCTTTTTATCGTACTCCTTATTGATCTTATCAATTTGCGCCTGTTGTTCAGGTGTTGCTTTGATCTCAGACTTTACAGGCTTTTCTTCTGGGACAGATTTGCCCTGATCTTTGCCAGCTTCATCGCCAGCTTTATCAAGTTCGGAGACGGCTTCTCTTTCTTCGTCTGCCCGTTCTGATTCGATTCGTTCGCGTTCTGCGTCTTCATCTTTAAGTATTTTTTTAACTCGTTCAACATCATTCTTATCAATAATTCCGTATTCGACTGCTTTGTCAATATTGTCCAAGGTCAAATCTCCATAGTCCTTCGCAAATGCAACAACCTTCTCATTTGCGATTTCTTCCATTACATCCTTAATTTTAATAGGTCTGCCTATTTCTTTACCTGGCTTGAGATTGAGTACTCCTCTTTTAAACATATTTTCCAAACCATCAATAACAGCTTGTGTATCAACATTTGCATTGCCCTTTAAAATATCATCTATTGCCTTGTCTCTTGTTTTAACATCTCCCGGCAAGTCGAGATCATATAAATATACTCTTGCCTCTAACATCATATCAAGGAAAGTCTTAAACTCCCCCTCCGGAATATCTGCAAGCTTTTTATTGTCGCCCCTGACTGCCGTTTTTCTGACCTTACTGCCGTTTTTCTTGACAACAAGTTTTTTGCCTTCCATGCCAATTGAATACTTGTCCTTTTCGGATTCGCCCATCAATCGCCGAATGTGACTTCTTATCTCCCCCTGCCTTGATTTGGTTGTGCCCTTGGCATTATATTCACTCACTAACCCCGCAATCCGATCATTTATGCGAATAGCCTTTTCTTCTGGTGTTTCGACCTTCTTTGGCTCAATGGGTTTTTCTGGCTCTGACGGCTTCTCCTCTTTGATCTCAGGTGTTTCAGCCTTAACTTCTGGTTTCTCGACAACCCCTTCTTTCCCGGGATCCACAACAATCACGTCCGGGATCTCCTCTTTTATAACATCCTCCGGTTTAATATCTCCTTTAGGAATAAAACTGTAATATTTCGCCACAAGTTTATTCTCCTCCGGTGTTCTTTCATTAACATTTTTCTCAAGTGCAGATACCAGTAAGGCATCATCAAATCCCTCCTCTTTTAATTTCTCAATGATCTTTGTCTTTTCTTCAATCGGTAATGAAGCAGCCTTCTCCTGAATCTTCATGTCATTCAATTGCGCCTGATTACGGATAGCAAAAGATTCTGCCTCCTCCGGTGTGCCAAACTTTTTCCTTTCCACTAACACACCTTCTTTGTTGACCATATCTACATATACCCCGTTTTGCGTAATCTTATCTCCATAAAGATTAATATCTTCCATTGCGGTTCCCCTCGATGCCCAAAGAAGCTTCTGTTTTAATCTCGCAGGGATATTTTCATTTTGCAGGATCATACCCAAATACGCATCATCATGTGCGAGTTTCCTTACAAGTGTTTTGTAGTCCTTTCCCCCAACCGATTCTATCTCATACGGCACAAGATCAACAGCAAATATCCCTTCCCCTGCCTTGTTTGGATTGTATGCTACTGATTTATAAAAGTTCATCGCCGCTTTTTTCGGATCTTCTATTGCTGATGGTATCCTCCCAACTTTATGTGAAAGCTTTAGCATAGCAAGCATAGCAGCCGTACTAATAAAATCATCTTTCGTTGCCGGCCTGCCTTCAAGTAATGCTCCTCCTCCTGCGAATAATGCGCTCTCTGCAGTCAGCCCTCCTATTCCTATTGCTCCCTTTGCACCCAATCGTCCAATAGCATTAGGGATCATTGATGCCTTTTGCGCAAGCATTGATGCCCCAATTCCAAAACCTCCTACGCCAAGACCAAGAACAGAACTCTCCATGCCATGTTTAAACACCTGTGACAATCTTATATCATCAAATGATGCATCAGGCACCGCCCATTGCCCAAGGGCATCTGTTATGGCAGAATACGATCCAAGGGCAGCCGATGAACTACCCATGCCCTGTAATGCTATTGTAGTTCTTTCTGCAGCTTTCAATGCAAACTCCCCAGCAAGCCTCTCCGGAATACCTACCTTAATCATTTTCTTAGTAGAATTTTCCATTATTTTCTTCACAAATGGAGCTGCGGCTTTCTTTGTAATAGTCGTTCCAAGTTTCCCCCCAAGACCAAATGCCGGCATGTCTAAAAGAAATCCCAATACCATTGCCGTTACATCGGTCATAGTGTCGCTGTCATACTTACTCAGCCATTCCTCCGGTGCTCTTGATTCGCCATTAATAATGTTATCTGCCAACCCAGTTATGGTTTGATTATACGCCCTGCCAAGGATATATGTAAGCTTTGACGGAGTTTTTAGAAGCATATTAAGGCGATCCTTCTCCTTTAAAAGTGCAGCTCTCTCCTCAGAAACAATCGGTTTTGAAATAAATGGTCCTGCCGTCGGAAGTATTGTGCCTACCGATTGTTGCTCTGCCGGCAATGCAGCAAGTTTCTTGTCTATTTCAGCTAATTCGGCTTCCGTCTTTGTTTTGAAATAGTCTTCGCCAAGTGTTTCACTGATTACTTTTTGTCCAATACGCTGTTCCTTAAACCCTGCTTTCGGTTCTTCAATCTTTAGCTCTGGCTTTTTTAAATGATCGAATCGCTGTTCCGTAAGATAGTTTCCTATGGAGAATTGCAGGGTGCTTTTAAAAATATCCTTCCCTGTATATCTGTCTTTCTCTTTTTGTGTTGTTAATAAATCTGAATCTTCTTCTACGTCTTCTGGTTTGGAGACGGTCTCGGGAAATCCTTCCTCTACTTCCGGCTCTGTTGCTTTACCCTTACGAACCTGGGCAAACATATCTTCAAATACTTTTGCGCTTGGCAAACCATAGTCGCCAGCTTCTTTTTTTTTTAACCCAAAGGTGTATAAGAACTCATTATAGTCAGAAGGTATCGCATAATTATCTTCCAGTAATTGCTTATGTAGCAAAGAAGCATTTGAAGTGTCTTTAAAAGTCTTTTCAAAAATAGCATAGTCTTCCGGTACCGCATACTGATCTTTCAATAACTGCTGGTGTAGTAAGTCTAAGTCCGGGTGTTTTTTTACTTCTTGATCTGCCATGTTATTTCATTTATCAACGTCCTGTTTTTCCGGGAATATAAACATCGGGTTTCCCATACTCCTTGCCGCCAACACCTTTTTTCTCAACCCTCGGTATTTCTCCGGGTGTTCTGAAGTCCTTACCCCCAATACTTTTATATTGAGGTTCTGTGTCTCCAAACACATCCTTAAATCGCTTTATAACACCATCGACCTCAACCGGCAATTCATCTACCCTGTCTCCAAGGTTCTTCCTCGGCACTGCAATAGTTTCATTGTTGCGAGCATAAGGGAAATCACTGCTCTGCGTCAATCTGAATAAAAACTCATCCCTTTGTGCATCGTAAAACTCCAAAGTACCTTCCAAGTCTCCTCCTCCCTCCATCGGTTCCCATTCATCGCCATAAAATCTCGATGCTCCTTTTGCTCCAATAGGTATCCGGAATGTTGTATTTGAATCAAATTCCCACGGTGCCTGATAAGTCCTCCCCGCTGCCCCCGTGCCATATATGAGCGGGGTTTTCTTTTCCATCCCGGCTTTCATATTAACACTCTGACCAAGGAAGCTGAAATTTAATCCTCCTTTTCCGGATCCTCCTCTGACAGTAGTTCTTTCCTTGGAAGCATATTCTGGTAAGAATCTTCTCCTTATCCAATCCTCCAATGTCTCACCTTCCTTCTTTTCAACTGCATAAGCTTTCTCCGTAGATATTCTTATATCCTCCGGTGCGCTGCGAACATTAGAGGCTGCTTTGTTTATTGCAGCATCAATCCTCTTTGTTGAAGTATATTCCCTGTGAGTAATAGTTGTCTTTCCCGTTGCAGGATCAAACTGAATATCGTCCGGATGAACATCCGTACCTTTAATAAGATTGTCAAATTGTGTTGCAAAGTATTTTCCAATGTCTGCCGGCTGGAATTTGTTCATCAATAAGTTCCCCTGTAATATCTTTGATCTCTCCAACACATTTCCTTCGGAAGTAAAATATTTCTCAAGCCTCTTTGCTGATTCTGCCCAATCAACGGTCTGATCGTTTAATGGTTTCTGTTTCTGTACTTCAATTATCTTCTTATACTCATCCACGGCGGCCTTGTTCCTTTGCCAAACATCATTCTTTTGTTTTATCTCAAGTAACTTTTGATTGAAAGCTTTTGATAATTTCTGTTCTCCAATGTTCTCCGGTCTTATAAGGTTCATCCCTTTTGCAGCAACATCAACCCATTGGGATCTCAATTCATTCAATTCATTGCTGATCTCATCAAATCCTTTCTGGTCCTCCCAGCTCTTTATATCAACCTCGTCAAATCGGTCAAGACCTTTTTGCATCTCGGCCTCCTGTTGTTTACGCCTCTGAAAAGCTACCTGAGACAGCGTTGCCTTTGCCTGCTTCATCTCCTGAATAGGATCATAAGAAGACTCCCCGTAAAAAGGTGCTGCTATAAAATTGGGATCAAGTTTACCGTTTGCCATTTTAATACTTATTTCTCAAATAATCCTGAAAGGTATAATCTCCTGTGCTTAAACCAAAATTATTAGTTGTGGCAGGAGCTGAAATATCTGTAGCATTTTTATTTGTTATTTTTTTAATTAATTCATCAATTTCCTTTGCTGAGAACTGTCCGGTCCCGGTATTATATCCCTTCCCATACAATGCTGTATAAATGTCCGGCTGTGCTGCTGCGGATGCCACGCCGGCAATGTTTTTCACCCCTGCCATCATATTCTGCGCACCGGCGTTTCTCAACTGCATGGCTTTCTCTGCTGCCTGAAGATATGGAAGTTCTTTGTTCCAGTAGTCAACACGCCTTTCTTCCTCATAAGCGGGACCGGAAAGTACATTCATATAATCACCTCTTGCCCCGGATACCTGTTGTGCTGTCAATCTTGCAAGATCAGCTATGGATGACTGTTCACCCTGAACAAGTTTGCCAAGCATGCCATAAGCCTCAGAACCGGCACCTAACTGCGTAGCAGCCCTTATTCCTGCCGATGTAGCCCCTTTTATCTCGTTGCGGTACAACTCTCCACCAGGAATGTCCTGATCCAATGTACGCCCATAAGAATAACCCAGAAGGCGTTTTATTGCATCCGATGTTTCCGCTGTTGGCCTTGGATTTTGCTTCTCAAGTTTATTGGCTCTGGACATCTGCACCGCTCCGGAAATACCCTGTATTGCCGAAGATGCCGCACCTATTAATGCCATTAATGTTATCGGGTCCATATCTTTTTTCTTTTAATAACTTCGTTCACTGTTTGTTGAAAAAACTATTGCAGAATAAATTCTGACTTTTTCCTCATGCTCAGTTGTCTGCAGTCTGACTAAGCAATATCTTCCTCTCATCTCCCTGCCATTCATAGTCCTTGCATTCTCTGTTGCAAAAGTACCAGGAGTATTCTGATCTTTTAATATCTGACCATAATAAACTCCCTCTCTATTTTCCCAGACGGCAATGTATGTTTCCATCAGCGCATAACCAGCCTCTTTGGGAATGGTAACATATCTTGACAAGGAATCCATTTGATGATCACAATAAAGAGCAAGAGCATTAAACACCTTTACTTTCCCGGGATTTATGTTAGAAGGAAATTGTACTTCTGCAAAAACATTCTCTCCGGCCCACTTCAAATATCCCTGACCTTCATCAACATTCATTATATAAAGACGCTGATTGTAAATGTGTGCAAAGAAATTACCAAGATGAACATATCCGTCTGTTGGCTGGTTTAACCTCGAAATCCACTGGCCACGGTTCTCACTAAATATAGCACCGGTTATTTCTTCTTTTACCCGGAAAGTAACCCAAATCTCATTATGTTCTACGTTTGCCCCGGACCGGACCTCAAGATTACCGCTACCTCCGTTTAACTGAATCCATCTTAACAGATCCTTAAACCACCGCTTCATCTTTATATCAGAAATCTCAATCTGCCCGTTTGCCGCAGACCGGATATACTTCCCTTCGGTGTTATCCCAATAATATAGGTATCGATCATTGTTGAGAATACTATCCGGGTGTTGACAGCCATAATCATTCTCCATAGGTCTTTGCGTGCCAAGAAGATTATCTATAAGGGTGAATTGTTCTGTGCCATCAGGATTAAATGTTTGTATTCTTTGAATATAAACACTCGTTTCCTTGTGCATCTGCACCACTTTCAAAGTAAATCCTATCTCCCTCAGTCCGGTTATTGCTCCATTCTTTTTCGGAAAGTCGATATAATCCTCAAAAGTGAAATGTGCCAGGTTGTTTATCTGTGTACCGGTAATAAGAAATCCTCCGTGCCTTAATCTCTCCGGCAAAACATTTTGTCTTAACGGGATCTTGGAATATAAGAATGGCCATCCCTGAGAAGTAAGCTTTGTCTGGTTTTCCCACCAATCGCTCGGCGCATTGCTTTCTGCCCAAAACTGATATATCTGATCCGATTCATCACGGTAGTTTAGCCGAATATATTTCCATGCATCATTGGCAGTATTATAAACTTGCGCATAAGTCTCCGTTATCTTATTTTCATTTATGTACTGATCAATGTCTCCCTTGTGATATTTGTGTCCAAATTCATTTGTGGCAATATCATAAACCATCCCTGTCCCGTAGTAAGTAGTAATGCCCAATCCCTTCCTTGGTCTATAAATCTCGACAAGAATATTATCCATTCCCTCAAAGTCTGTCGGATGATCAATAGCCTGTATTAAAAGCCAATCAACTCCTATTGCCTCTCCATACTGTGTGCCGGTCTGTTCTATCTCATAGTCATAAACGTCTGTATATTCTGTAACAACTCCTGTTCCATCGTCAATGCATGCAATTAATCTCATTCGGTCTCCCTCTTCCCAAATATAATCCGGCACTTTCCATCTTCTGTTTTGGTTCCTTGTATGATCAATAGTGTCTTGTATCATTACAGAATATCGATCATTGCCAATATCATAAATGGCATTTGCCCTCATCTGAACAAAGAAGTCCATTGATACATTGCCGGCATATACTATCTCATAAGTATCTGCCCAAGACGGGGGATTGTGACCTATCTTAAAGGTAAGAAGCGCAATTGATGAAAGTAATATCCCAGGATCTTCTTCTGCATACCACGGCAAATAAACCTCCATGGCTGAACACCTGATCACTGAACACTGCCTCCCGCAATTATCTTTGTAAACAATACCAAAGCTATGTGTTGCTCCATTTTTCAGCACAGGATATTTGGCAGTCAGGCCAAGGTCAAGGATATATGCTGTGACTGTCCATCCTTCAAAGACTGTGTTTATGTCGCCTGGCTCAATATACGGTGACTGAACAAATCTTCCTGATCTATACAATACCGCAATTTTATAATCTGATGGATGCCCAACAAAAGGTATCTCATTCGCCGTCATAGATGCCTGTAGTCCATTCTTTACGTCAAGATAAGTATTGCCTGCCACTGCAAGATAGGACGCTATCTTATCAAACCCAGGACCTTGTACGCGGACATAATAAAAGCACCCCTCTCTTATAGTTAAAGGAATAGAAATAAAAAACGATCCTTCAATATTTCGATAAATAGTACTCGATCCATCCTCTCCTCTTTCATAATCCCAATATCCTCCCCCATAAGGTGTCCCTGGCTCTTTTGTATTATTATCTGCATTTGCCCTCCAAATAATCTGCACTCCAAATGTATCTGGATGAGAAACCAAATCTCCCTTTTTATAATTATAGCTCGGCAACCAGTTCTGTACTGTTATAGTAGTATAAGTTATCGGTGACTGAGTAAGTTTTGTTCTTAAATCATACTGTGATGCTTCTGGAGCTTTATTTTCATAATCTATTTCTGTTTCAACAATTGGTTCTACTCCGTCATAACCTTCAGTAATACTTCCCAGAACAATAGCATTTCCACAAATTAACTCCATGTGCCCGGCCTTAATAGGAACATAAGTAAATGGTTCTGCAACCTCCCCTGCAGAAATAACCTCTTTTACCCTGTCGTTGTAAAAGTTATACCTAATATCCGTGTTATGACCGTAAATCATTTCTTTTTGTTAAGTGATGTAAATAACCCCACGGGCATTCCATGTTATTGTGGATGTGCCATTGGTAACAATCTGGTTTATCAGCATATTTATAATACACAGGATTCTTGATGTCGCTGGATTGCCAGAATTTACATAAATGGCAATATATTGATAGTCCAAGTATGCCCCTGGCCCAATTACCGGATTGCTGGTAAAATCCAAATAGGCATTATTCCCCTCATAACCAGCCGTATTTCCCGTCAATTTAAACCCCCCGGCCGTATATACTCCTCCGGTGTCCGTAACTTCATTTGCAGATACCTGTGAGATGTACTGCTGATTTGCTGCGTCCTGAACATGCGTGTCTTTTAGCAACATCGCATAAATATTCTCTCCTGCCCAGTCTGTTGCAATTTTGTTTTTTTCGAATTTTGGAATTATACTCATGATTTTAAAATTTTAAAATTCTTCACTTCTCAAATATACTGCAATAGTTTCTCCGGCGTTAGGGACAGAGATTAAATTAATAATTACCATATTTTCTTGTAAATTATTTGCGGAGAACGATCCGGCACTTCCCTTCCAAACGCCATTAACTAATTCTCTCCAATAAATTGTAAATACTTCGCCCGCCGCCTTCCCTGGATATGTCGGAGTAAAGGTTAGTGCTATTTCAAGGTAGCCCACATAGGCTGATGCGCTTTTTGTCAAATAATCTATTGTTAGTCCATTCGGATCTGAAAATCCCACCAATAACGAACAATATATCGGGACTGATGGTATTACAGGATGTTCATCTTGCAATACATCTAACGAGAAAATGCTTCCTGCGATATTTTGCATAATGACACTCCCTGTTAGTGGATTGTAAGTATCATTATTAACAATTGGATACATCCTTATCGTTTCCCCATTTGCAATATTATCCAATGCAACTAAGTTATTCCCAAGAGAATCTATTACTTGCATCCATGAGGGGAACGAAGATAATATTGCATCTCCTGGCCCTACGGATATTGTTACTGCCTTTGCTGCTGATATTCCTATCTCTGCGAAACTCTCATTATAAACCCATTCAAGAGAACTTTCAGATAGATTAACATATACATTTGTTATGGTTGGCACTCTTATGCTTAATGCCATAGTCCCATATAATGGAGCGACTACGGCTGAGTTTGTTATTATCGGAAGCTTTATTGTCAATGCCATTGTTGAATAGCTTGGCATTGTCAACTTACTACCCTCTGCAAGTATTGTCTGAGATACTTCTTCAATCCCAAACTTATCAATCTCCTCGACTAAAAACCACGTTGAAGGATCTTGGCTACTTCTTCCAATAATCCTTATCTTCCTTACCTCCTCACCTCCGGTGTTGACGACTATCTCAAGTGCATTGTTCTGTGAAATAATCTCGGTGGCTTGCCCTGTTGCTACTTCCTCTTCTGCTTGCGGTAATGCAACAATGCTGGCTGGGGAATAAGTACTTTGTCTGAAATCAAGGTAAACATAGTTGTATGCAAACTGAAATAATGTTTGCCGAAGTCCGTTTATCTTTCTCGAATCATCAGTCTTATAAGTAACAACAGGCGGCTTGTCCGGAGGAATAGGTGCAAAATAAAAGTTCTTAACATTCATGGAATAATATGCCTCGTCAATAAGGCAAAGCTGTTCCCAGTATGTTGTTTCGCTTCGCGGATCAAAATTCGTTCCCGGGACAATACATTTATAAAAATGCTTTCCTTTTGAAACGATCTGTCCTGCCTGATAAAAAACTGTTTCATCCCATGCAGTAGTTGTTGGGTATGGATCGTAGCCAATACCATAGAAGAATGACTTTTTCGCCCTTTCAATATCTATTTGATAAACCGGATTTAAATTATCGGTAAATATCAATTTGCCATGGACAACCCTTGCATTACGAATCCTGTTCAACTTATTCAACCCAAGTGCATTGTTATCATTGAAATAAACAACGGCAATAACTCTTGTGTCGATCTCTATCTCAAATATCCAATCACGGTTATAATAAGTATCAAGATAAATGAGATACAGTTTCCGGTGTTCTTTGTCAATAGCTTTTCCCAAAAGGAATGTCGTGTACTTTGAATGAGTTCCCGGATTGATCGTTCCAGTATCTTTTATCAGCCTGACAGAAAGATAATAAGTTTTGAGTGTAACGGCTTTTATCGCTTCTGCACTATCATAAGACAAATAGAAATATTTTCCAAGAAGATCACTCATCCTATAAAGTAATTACTTCAATTATGTAATTCATCAAAACATCGTCCGTTGATGAGCTATCAACACTCACGGACATTATTATATTCCCCGAACTAAGAGAACTTGTTATTGTAATACCAACATTGTCGCCATAATATTCCACCGATTGATCTGTTAATGGGTTTTTGTTAATGATAAACACTGTCCCCATCTGGTCATTTGATCCTCGTCTTGCAGCATAGTCTATTATAACTGCGCTATCTGTTGATAAATTTCCTACGACAATATTGGTTACAGCTCCATAAGGAAGTATCCCTTCAGGAATGACAGGTTCAGGTTCTTCTTCAGGAAGAACATTCGTTATACAATTAATACTATTCTGCTCAAATTGAGGATTCCCTCCAATTTCATCCCATGATACTCCATTGTCAACCGATCTCCAAATATCTCCGGTGTCATCACCTATTAAGATAACTCCATCAGCAATATGCGTAGCGCATAGTATCGATGTGGCAATTCCCAAAACATTTATTTCTGTTGTAAAATCATCATCAGTATAACTTATGCTTTCAGTGTTACAGCTAAATAGTATCCTTGATCCATTTGCGCCAATTATGAAATTTACCTTATTACTACCAAAGCTTCCCATGTCTGCCCAACTCTCTCCTCCGTCAGCCGATCTCCATATATGACCATCAGTATCTCCCGCATATATATTTGATGAACTATCTGTATAGGCTGCAGAAAAACCACCTGCCTGTTTTAAGGAATAAGTTGCGCTATCAATAGTCCAATTATAAATACCTGTACTGGTAATAAGTATTACATTCGTTTCGTCAATGAAAGAAGATCCATAAAGTACTCCCAGATTTAATCCGGAAGACTTAAATGTTGCTCCACCATCTATACTGTAATTAAGGTTCCCAAGGGCATCAGAAACTACAACTACCTCCTGAAATGCTCCGATGTGGTAAATATGATCCGATCCGGCACTCCCAGCATAAGTATAATATCCTGTTGAATAGTTAATAACTCTGCCTTGGTCGGTGCTATAAATTATATCACCATTTCCAAGTCTTGCAAAACTTGTCGGATTGCCCAGATTAAAACTGCCTTCATTTACAAATGTTATTCCAACGTCAACGGATCTGAGAATTAATCCACCTATCGATGTCCCTGCCAAGATGAAACTTTCGGAATCGATACTCAGCGATTTAACAAGTCGAACATTGGCTACTACAAGATTTTTATCTAAATGTTCTGTTGTCCAAAAAACTCCACTATTAGAAACAAGGTAAGGCATATAAATCTCTGTTTCATCAAACATTTCGCTTGTTGCAAAAAATGCAAATTCTTTTATACTGGAAAAAGAGGCATCAATCTTATTTCTATATCCTCCCCCAAGCGCAGTAAATCCTGATTCGTTTGTTGCTCCGGTATTAGGGGCGTTCCAATGAACTAATCCAGTTTCCTTCATCTTCCCGCCTGCGTTATATGCTCCACCAATCGCACTCGCTAATTTTGCCCAATCCTGTAATGTAGGAACTCTCCACCCTTCTTCATGAACACCATTACGAAGCATATAGGCTATTCCCTTGGCATTTGTATAGGCATAGGCGCTATAGATAATGCCATAATCGCGATATGTAACCGGATCGTTATCATACCAACAATATCCTCCATTATGCCCTGCACTGCCATCTTCTGCAAGCCAATCCGCATCTAAGGTAAGGTTTGGTATTGCTGTCCCGTCAGCGTATTTTGTGACTATTAGGTTTTCGATAAGCCAAACTTGGTTGCCAACAACAACTTCTGTGTAAATATTCCCATCCAGATCAGTAAGCACACCAATGTCAGCGTCTTTCAGCCAAAACGTAGCTTTCTCTTTTAAAAGCTTAAATATCGTATCAAACATTCCACAGGGAAGTGCGGTAAAATTACTTGAGTTATCTGCTAAAAGGTTTGGCGATGCCCAATGAGTAAGTCCGGCCTCCTTCATCTTTGCCCCAGCCACTAATGCACCGCCAAGATATGACATCAATTCGTCAAAATCTGATTCAAAAGGCACCCTCCACCCTGCAGGCGCAAAATCCCCTTGTTGTATCATATCCCAATTATAAAGCCCCCCACAGGACACCCTGTTTTCTTCATCATCATTAAATACTTTGCTCCCGGGATAATCAAAATCCCAATTCTTTCCCATCCATACCTGATCTCCAATTGCGACTTCCGGATAACCCTCGTAAATGAATTGTGATCCAATGGCCCCGCCATAATAACCAGGAATAGAGGCGTCAATCAATAGCTCCACCTCTGCAAGTAAGGTTTCCATTAATCCAAACCCTTGCTGTTCGTCACTGGAAGCCACCCTTACGTTCAGGGCATCGAGATATTCTCCGTTTAAGAAATTCTCAACATCCTCTGGAGAATGATCTTTATTCATCCCCAGCGAAAAACGCCGCTCATCGTGATTTTGTCCCTGATTCTGCCTCATCTCTTAGGTGTCTGTCTATAAGTCTTGTACAGCATCCGTTTGTACTCGTCTTTTGTAAATGCTGACTGAAAATATCTTAATGCCTCGATTTCTTCTTCATGTCCTCTTTTTCTTCTTTCTTTTTCGGTATAAGGTGTTCTTGAATCAAATTCAACCATTTGCCACAAAATGTATGTTCTTATGGCCGGCACACATTCTCTGGGAATAGCTGAAGATCCTGTTGCTTTTACTCCGGAAGAAATATATTCCAGAACAATTTGGGATCTTGGCACCGATCCGGTAAACACAATTGTCCCCATCTCCCTGTCAAAACGGTAATAAGCATCATCAATGCCTCCGGGCATGCCATATAACCCCCCGACAAACTGCCCTCCTCGAAAATGATCTGAAAAATATACCAATGATGCTGCATCAACCGTGTCATCTGCATCTGTATTCCCTACAGGCGTTCCGTCCGGAAATGTCCTTGGTAAAAGTATTTGTTGGTGGTTTGTTAATACCCTTAGTTTGCCATTTATCGGAACACCTATCTTCAGCCAATCCACAAAGTCTGCCGGAAGCGTAACTACTTTTGCTGAGTTCATTTCAAGATATACAACTTCGTAATTGTCGATATGGAAAAGATTTAACTCTGTATATCCGCTTATTGCAAGTTGCATAAGTCTGTAATAATGCCTCATGGAATAGTCTCCAAGCAGGTTTAAGACACTCATGACAATATATCTTAGTGTAACTACTCCCGGGGTTTTTGGTGAATCAAAGCTCATTTATTTCATTATTAAAATTGGTTTGGCCTGTTGGCTACCTGGTCCGGAGCTAAATCCTGTGGTGGTTTATTTCTCAAAAACTCCACAGTTTGCTTTACAAGAATATCTTCCTGTCCTGCGGGCATAGCAATATCATCATAATCACCTATCTGATCAAGGGGCACGATCATTTTTACATTAAGAGTAAATGGGTCAAACATCGAATATAGATTGTATGTCGATAGCGGGATTTTTGCAAGCCTTAAAATATGCGATGCCCCCGCAAGCAGTGTGTTATTCATCTCAAGCCGAAAAGTAGGAGTTGCATCAATTGACGATACTTCAAGTTCGTTAAAGATTGCAACAGCAGTATTGTCAAGATATGCAAAAACTATATTATCGTCTCCTTTCACCGCAACTTCTCTTATCCCCATATTGTCCGGAAGCTGCATTGGGGGATATGGTAATCTTATATGACCGCTTACAAGGCTTCCGGCAGTAACGGCATCATATAATTCAAGCTCATACGTATATGTCCACGCATCAAGCTGGCTGTAATCGGTAAACTTCTTACAGTTTAACCATACTTGGTACACAACCTGGTTAAACGCATTTTCCAGATATTTCTTTATGATAGCAGGATGATATTGTCCAATCATATCATCCGGATGCCCACTGGCAAGGAAATCTCCCACCAAATCGACCAGGTTTTCTTTTTTCATTTACCGTCTCTTTTTTGAAGATGATTTCTTTCCCTGCGTCCAACCGCCGCCGGCCTTCCGCTTAATTCCGATGCTGTCACTGCATATACCGTAAGCCGAAGATTTACTCTTACCTGATGACATTACTTTCTTAATACAGCGTTCAAGTTTTTTGGGTGCCATGGTTTAAATTTTAAGTTCCTGTTTGTTTTTTCATTTCCGAGTATTGAAGAATGTCCGCGTCTCTTAGGTTTATCCCAAGATAGCCAAGCATCATAGCCACCAAAGAGAGCTTTTCGTCTTCAGGCCATTCAAATTCAACCGAAGCTGCTGCATTGTACGTAATATATCCAGCATACTGATTGTATGAAAAAACCGGATCAATAGGGAATCTCCAATAGTAAAAATCAACAACAGTAACCGTTATCGGATAAATCTGTATTCCCGCACTTCTCATCACCCCTATCGGATAAGTTGTTGTTGGTCTTTTTGTATAATTACTCCTTCTTGCTGCAGCCTGCGTTTCGGTCAATATCTCTACTTGGCGGGGGATAACTTCTGGGGCAACGCCAGTAAATACCGTTTGGTTATATACTATCTGGTCCCTGTGTGCATAATCCTCTGGATACGGAAGTAATCCCGCAACTGCCGGAGTGTTTATCAATGGAGTGGCTTTAAACTTCCTCAAATCGTCTGCATTCTTCAGCGTGATCTCAACATACTCCCTTGGAACCGGTCTCCCTGGCTGATACTCCTCCGGCAATCCAAACTTCTTTTTGAACTTGTCGATATTGACAACTTTTATTAACTGACGAAATCTTTCCGGAGTTAGCACATTGCCACCGTAATCTTTGTTTAAGATTAGTTCCATCAGGCTATACATGTCGAATAGTGTCACTTCCTTATTTTTTTTTAAAATTATTTGTCAAATTCATTTATCGTATCCCTCTGTACTTCCGGGCATGGTCGAAACTTTGAATGAGCCTTCCAGCCTCCCCAGAAACATACTGCCACGAGTGTTATTACCAAATACCAGTTTTTCATATCATTTTCTTTACTGCCCATGTGGTTCGATTACTTATTGTGTATTCTGACATAGTTATTTTCTGTGTTCATGGTTCGTTCGGTATTACATGTTTGGTTCTCCTTTGGTTTTTATTACGCCTTCCATCCTCCCCAGAAAGCAAGTATCAGCAAAAAGACAAACAGTCCTCCGGTAATGTATTTAAGTAGCTTTGTCATTGCGTTTCTTTTGTATGCTCATCAAGTTTCTTTTCAATCCGGTTAAGCTGTTCCAGTACAAGGTTAAACTCATCACGGCTCACTTTTGATCCTTGCAGTCTTTCGATGTTGTTTTCGTTGTGAGTCGCCCGAAGCTCAAGTGTAGCTGCTTTTGCGGAAATTACACCCCATGTTGTTACCCCTGCAAGGATAATTGATACCAAGCCGGATAATGCCCACTGAGGAAGGGTTACATACTTTTCTTTGTCAAGTGTCATCTTTAATTGTATTAATCATAATTACCGCAAATAGTTTTAAGTCATCTCACTTATTATTTATTCCTACCACTGTCGAATTATCCGGATTAAACACCTTCGCCACCTTTTTAAATAACATCTGTCCTGACATTCCCAAGACAACGGAGCTGATAAATGTGATAGTGTAAATAGATGCAATCTCTTCCTTTGCATAAACAAGCACTCCTCCGCAAATAATGTTAAGTAAAGTCGATCCTATGTTCTGTTTAAAGAAAATAGAAAACTTATAATCCGGTTTTGTTAGTGCCTCATTGAACCCTAAAAGAAGGCTTATGGCCGCACCAATTAAAATAGCTACGTAATACATCGCTAAACCTCCTTTTCGATCCCTAAAGCCCGGAGAATCATTTTCACAAGCTCTATATCAAAGAATCCATTAGCAACTAATCCGGCAGCTACACCATATATAATAGTATTAAGCCAGCTAAGTTCAGCCATAAACCCGATATTAACAAGATTGCCGACAATTATAAGTACGAGTGCCACTAACCATGCTACTATCTGTTTCATGAATCCGGCAGTCTTAAATAGTGTATTAAGGAAAGCTGCAAGGAATACAGTTACAGCCGCTACCCCTGCAAGGGAGCCAAGCCATACGTTTATATTTGCAAACAGTTCCAACCAGTTTGTAGGAGGATCAACAGCCTGACCGAAAGTCGGGAGAATAAGAACAAACATCAAAGCAAAAAACATCATTAACTTTTTCATCATTTTCTTTTTTAAATTAATATTTCAACCTTTATAAATTATTAATAAAACAATCGCTGCAATTATACCAAGCATTACTGCCCATTCGCTTATTTCTCTAAGTGTGCTTTTCATACGATCACAACTTTAAACTTTTCATCCATTACATCCCAAAGCGCATCCATAGCTTTTGAGCTATCGGCAACGTCAAGCATCCCGTCCTGATTCAGGTCATAGAAATATAAACCTGGAAGAATACACCCCTCTGAATCTTTCTGGTACCCTGCTACGAAGTTTCCCACATGAACGAGTATTCCACTACGTCCACGGACATAAAGCAACCTGAACACCTTTCCTTTTGTCTGGTGCAGTTCTTTAACTGCATTGTATTCTCCTTCCGGGATGCAACTCACATTACGTTGATTTGAAACCCAAGGTAATTCCAATGCCTTACACCTATAAAGCAATTCCTCTCCGTTCATCGCATAAACTGATGACATAGTTAAGTTTGGCTTGTATGTCCGACTTAATAAGAGCTTTTTTGATATGTCGCTAAAGGTTGACATATTTATATTCTTACCCATTTACCATTATAAAATACCCACTTAATGCCATTTTTAACAAATGATGTTGTCTTTGTTGTAAACTCTAAATCTTCACCATATTGTGTGCCAACTTCATTTGTGGCATAAGCTCGAACATGAAATGTTGATCCTTCGGTTAATCCAGTAATATTCGCCACATAAGCACCTGTTGTGCCACTAACAGTAACAACATTATCAGTCAAATCAGGATTTGCGCCAGTACTCCAAACAACACCCCTTGCAGAAATAGTTCCACCACCATCATCATATACATTCCCACCGACTGAGCAAGTTGTTTTTGACGGATATGCACCAGTTGTAAAAATGACAAGTGGTTCAATCTCCTCTCCGGGATCAGGATCATTATATTCGTAAGCCCCTATACTTGGGGGAGTACCCCATAATATTGAATCGGCATCATAAGTTAATCCAACATCAACTCCTATTCCCCGTAATTGAGATGTAGATGATAATCGCAAAAACTTATTATAGCAATCATTATCAGGTAGTGATCCATCGGCTTGTCTTGGTGCAGTTAATCCAGTTGAATCAATTGATTGAAAATCCAAATTATTAACGGTAAGTCCTGATATGTCCCATGAGTTATGGTCATGCGTATATACAGCACCAGATCGGGTAAAAACACTTCCTGATACATTCCCGTATGACACATTATTTCGAAATATCCTCAAGTATTCATCTGCATCATACCCAGTACTTAACCTACTTATATTAAATCCAGAACCTTTATTTGCGTAGGATATATTGTTATAATATTGAGAAATTAATATATAATTACCATACCACTCATTGGTAAAGAAGCCACTACCGTCATTATATAAAGCAAAACAATTATATACCTCACGCCTTAATTCATCAGAGGGCTGCTCTATCCAGCCTAATTTATAGCCTGATCCATCGGGCATAAATATGTTCGTATTGCAAAATGACCAGCACCCTACACATTTAATATAACCACATGATGATACATTAAATCCCTGATCTGAACAATGCCATGCTCTGCAATTATAAAAATATGTCTCACCTGTAGTACTGGTACGATTAACTACATCAAAACCAGTACCAGCATTTCCAGTAGTAAGACTATCACAAATATTATATGCATCACAATTAGTAAAAACATGTTGACCATCATTTGAACCTGAAAAGGATGAATAAAATCCAGCACCCTCACAGTTGTAAGCAACACAATTTTCCACTGCCACAATTCCGTAATTAAAAAACCAACCTACTCCTTGAGAACCTGTCTCGGCAGTATATTGTTTAAAATTTCTTACTGTTAATCCCTGAAATTTTACATAATAAATAGGATTACTTGAATCTCCACGTATGCCAACATTTTTATAACCAACAGGGCTTAATGGATCAGAATTACTGCCATCAAGTATGGGCGTTTCTCCGGGATAATTAATATAAACTATCCAATTATCTGTTGTCCCATCACGAGTTGGACATATCCCTGCTCCATTTGTTACGGTTGTCGGATATACACCTCCTCTTATAAAAACAGTATCCCCTGGATTAACATTAGTTGTAGTCATAGCATATTGCCATGTTGCCCATGGACTCGCTAATGTTCCAGCATTGCCATTATCCCCCGTTGTAGCTACATAATAAGTATTTGCACGAACAATGGCATTGAAACAAATAAATAATATTATTAATATTTTTTTCATATTAAAATGGATAGGTTTTCCCATTACCGCCATTATATAATTCTGTTATTTCGTCTGCGGTTAAAGCACGCGACCATACACCCACTTCGTCTACATAAGAACCAACCATTGATCCATAATCATTTCTACCTATTCTAAAATTATTTACATTAGTTACCGGAGTTAAAGTAAACGCATCTGTAATAGGTTCTCCACCATTAAGATACAACTTATGTATATTGTCATTATCGCTCCAAGTATAAACAATATGATACCATTGTCCTGTTGTAAGTGTTGTTGTATGTTCAAATTGATCACGTGCGCTTGAACTTGCTATTTGCGCCCTTATTGTATATGGAGCTGTTGTTCCGTATAACCATATATGATACCCTTCACGATCAGTAGTAAAATTTATTTTGCCTACTAAATTATTTGCTGATGTCGTTGGATCAGAAACGCAATAAACCCACACAGATATTGATCCCTCGCCTCCTACTGATAAATCCTCTGTATTTCCCATGTCAAAGTAGCCAGTATTGCTAAATAAAACACTTCTTCCACTTATAGCTTCAGCCTGATCTTCGGTTACAGTTCCTCCTTCAGTACCATCATTACTTCCAATTTCATCAGTAGCAGTTGTCCCAGATGTATGATCTAATTTATAATAAGCTACCAGTCCGGTAAGTAAGGATGATTGGTTATTATTAGTTACTGAAGTATTTGTAAATGGTGCAGCGTGATAACCTGCGCTATCCTGTAAATAAGGCCAGTCTCTCGCATAACTAAGCGTATATGTTAAGTTTTTATGTGAGATACTATCAAGTGCAATAAATAGACTATCATGTCCTATACTTATGCCATTCAAACCATAGGTTGTTCCTTCTTCTTTAAGTGTAAACGCTGTTTGTGGTGGCACACTATCTTGATCAAGATACTTATTCCAGACAACCAAAACAGTATCATCCGCAAATTCCCCTACTTCTATTTTACTAATTATAGGTCTATACCCATTGTTAGTTACCGTCTTATTTGTAAATGACTTGACTTCATTTTCGTCACTATCCTGCAAAGGGCCTAATAATGGTTTTGTGTATGCAAGTTTTAATGTTGTGTCTGCTTGTGGAGTTTGATCAAGTACGAGAAATAGTGTATCATTTGATATGGATACATTTGTAACATCAATAGTATCAACTTCTGATCCATATTCAAAATAAAAAGTTGTAGTTGCCGGAATAGAATCAGCGACTAAATTTTCAGACATTACAACTCGTAAAAGCCTTGCAGCACTATCACCAACCTCTGCACTTTCAAATGTTGGTGGCAATACAGATGTTATCTCTGTTTGTAAATCAGTAAATGCAGTAAGGAGCGAATCATGTCTATAATAAATATATGTGCTATCCCATGCAACATTAGCCATTATGCTATCGACTTGTCGCTGAGTGTAGTATTGACCTCTTGTAGTAACAAGTGTATCACCAACCAAAACTGCAACATCTCCTAAATCTTCAATATCCGAAGCAATAATATGTACTCCTAATGTATCAGCACCATCATAGAAAGCAATTCGACTATTAACTAATCCTATTGAGTCAATCGAAAGAGAAGTACCTCCAACATTCAAAGAATTAGCTGTTACAAGCCCTGATGTAGTTATTGTTGTCGGAGTCGATATACTTCCTCCTATTGTCAGGTTATTACTTCCAAGTGCTAAATCTGCACCAACTGTTAAAGTACCGTCTGAATGAGTTATTGTTTCGGCATTGTTGAATCTGATAACACTCGCTGAATCTAAATCAACATCATCAAAAGGATAAGTTGCACTACCTAAATCTATTGTTCCTGCTGCATTTGGAAGAAGGTTAGTGTTTATTGCTACACTGGCAAGATTTGATAATGCTTTATTGGCATAAGCGGCATTTGCTTCACTTGTTAGAATATAATTAGTCAACATACCTGCTGTATCTGCCCTGTTAATATATGGCACAAGCATAGTATTTGTATCTGCAACCATTACAACTAATGGACGTAATACATTTAAACTATCTTCTATTTCGCCTCTTACATCAAGTATAGATGCACCAGTAGTAGTATAAGAAGCACCACCAATGTATATTACAACTTCTCCTGTCACTAATTTAACTGAATCAATTAAATCAAGTGTATTGCCACCTATTCGTATCCCACCATTGGCATGTATAGGATATTTAAATCTGTTTTGCCCATAAGCACCTATGGCAGCAAGCATAAATAATATTGTAATTAAAATCTTTTTCATATTATCTTTAAATTATATTACTGATGTACTATAAACTGTTTCCCAATCTGTATCTTCAACCCCATCAAAACCTAATGGCGTTAATTCATTATCTATATAATAAACACATGCTCTTACCTGTTGCCTGTATCCTGCCACTCCATCATCAATAGTCATTATTATACTATCCTCATCAAGTTCAAGTTGTACTATATTAAGTTCCCATGTAACACCACCGTCTGAAGAAAAGTCAATAACATACATTCCATCCCTTTCTCCTTTTCTATACCAACATAGTCCACTCGAAACAATAGTCCAGGGTGATGCTTCTCCAACTTGTCTGCTAAAAGGTATCCCTATTGCTGTTCCTATACAAATACTCATGGTTTATTGTATAATTATTATAAATTTCCCGTCTGTTGTTTTCATAAACCTTGTTCTTATTGCGTCAGGTGTTGCAAAAACTTTATTCCCTGTTGTTGGAGTACCATAATATTCATAAGCACCTATATCAACCTCTGTTCCTTCCCATGGTACTTCTTTTTGTCCATAATCGCTTGTCAACCCCACGTCTATACCCGTATCAATGGCGGGAGAAAAAGATTGTAATTCATAACTCCCCGCCTGAAACATTGGCGCATCCTGAATATTATCTTCTATAATATCTCCACTTATATCTGCACTATTCCATGTAGCAACTGAAATATTGGGTGTGCCCCGATAATAAATTATATTTGTTGCACCTAAAGTATATATAAGATTGTTTTTAAATACATTATCTAAAACTGTTGCTCCACTTGATACATAAATTGCAGTGTCATCACAAGCATAAATAATATTATTGATAAACTCATTATCATACTTATCAGTATAAGTTGCACCATGTATAAGCCCAATGCCATAATCTTCACAATGAGCAATTATATTATTATAAAACTTCATATTATTTGCCGTTCCTGGCGTAAGTCCTCCTATCCATAAACCGCCTCCCGCATTAATATTTTTAGGGTAATGTGCTGGTGCATTAACTGTATCAATGATATTATAATAGAACTTTAAATTCTCGCCTTGTACCTGCATTCGTGCCTGTATATTATGTATATAGTTACGATAAATCTCATTACCATCACCATTAGTATAAAGCACACCAAGCCAACCTCCATAATCAACATCAGGAGCAGTTATCTCATTATCATAAACTTTTACATTGTCAATCCTATCTGCGTCTGTACTTTCAAGAACAATAGATGTATGTCCCCAATTTTTGAAGTAATTATCATGTATAGACCATGTATTTGATATACCACCAACCTTAATGCCATCTCCGGTATATTTTGCTTCCCAATCTGAAACAAATGTATTTTCTGTATCAAAATTGCAGTTCTTTATTTCTACATCTCTTGTATCAACAGATGCATAAGCATTTATTCCATAAAATCCTTTAATATCGCAACTATCTATCACTATTCCATCTGCATCATCAACTATCACCCCTATATATGCATGTTCAATATCAAGATTATTAATAGTAACATAATTAACCCCATTGAGATATATCCCTGAATATGATGATGTTGCCTTTTCAATATAAGTAAATGTCGTTGCTGGATTTGTTTCAGAATAAATAAATAAACTATCATCACCATTCCAATACCATGGTTTTGATGCTGTTGGTGGGAATGATTCAGGTCTCTCAACTTCAATACTATCAATCCATAATCTTATTGCTGTCCAATAAGAAGGTGTTCTTATTTCTTCCTGATACCATACGTTAGGTCTTGTTGCCTCCCATGGCCTTGACCAATTACTCGCACCCGACCAACCAACAACTGTATCCCTTGCTGTAATAATAGGCTTTTCTCCCGTACCATAAGATGTTATAACAATTGGATGTCCGGAAGTTCCACTTCCACTAAGCCTAAGTGTTGTATCTGAGTGTATTGATAATATCCATTTAGCATCACAATTAAAATGTATAGAATCATCCGGCTGATATGTAACAGATATTAATTGTCTGATAGTTTTCCATGCCTGAGCAGGACTTTCGCCATCATTACCATCATCTCCTGAATTAGATATATAATAATTTTTATCCTGACTATTCAGAATCAGTCCAATAAAAAGAAATAATATGATAAATACATTTCTCATTCAGTAAATGGATGGGTTGTTGTTGAATTATATAACAAGGTTACATCGGCTGGTGTAAATGCCTGATGCCATATAGCGCATTCATCCATATAACCACGAAAGTTTAATGCACCATTTGTAGTATAATTACCGAAATATATATTAGAATTAGATGAGTGTAATGTTCCGCTAAATGTATAATTAGCATCATAAGCTGTCGTTACGTCAACATTATTAACATATATTAAATTAGTTTTTCCATCTCCCCTATGAACGAAAACTACATGATATACAGTACTATCTGAAATTGCTGCAGTAGATATAGAGCTATATTCTGTTCCAGTAGAATTATATGTCCTAAACATTATTTTACCATCTGTATCTATATAAGCTCTATGAGTAAGTACTGGTGTTGCAGTATTTGTTATTGCAAAAATATAATCTGCTGTTGAAGCACCTATTGAATCAGCCCATATCCATGCAGATACTGTAAATAATGCATCAGGATTAACATTAACATTATAAGGCACTCTAATCTGACTTTTATATCCAATATGCCTATTGTAATTATACTTTGCGTGTGCCGTAGTTGCTGTTGTGGCAGCACCTAAAACAGCTTCCTGAATATCATTTGCATCCGCTCCCGCTGTACCGCTTGTCTCATCAAGTTTATAATAAACAGCTAAACTATCAAGTAATGGTGATTCCTGACCCTCTAATGACAAATAATTCCATGAAATAGGTTCTCTTATTCGTATTTCAACCCATTCATCATCTGTCCAATCAGGTCTCACAAATATTGTATCTTCATTTATACGATAACTACTATCTCTTGTATTTATAGCACCCGTATGAAACCAATGTAAATCACCTCGTCTATATACATCAAGCTGTTTACCTATAAATGCTGAATGAATAATAGTACTATCCCCCGAAGATGGAGCACCTGTGGTTGTCCCTATAATAAACTTTAATATATCACCCGTAAAAGAGCCACCACCACCTGATCCTATATATCCCTGGACATAAGAGGGTGTAGCAACATAATCATTATCACTTGCACCATCTGTTGTATCTGCTAATGCAATACCTATTACTGCATTATCTAACCTTTCCTGTATAGTATCATTAACTAATTCTGCTGTTTGTAAGCGTGGCATATAATTACCCTCAGATACTCCGGTACTATCTGCTGTTCCTACCGTTGCCGTTGCTGTCCGGAAGTCTGCCGCACTTAATGCATTAACTCCATTTGTAGCTGTTATTTGCGGAAAGGTTATTGCTGAGGGATTAGGCAGCATAAAGAATGCTGATCCAACTGTTGTTGCTCCAAGGGATGTTCGTCCGTCTGCAGCGATAAGATCAGTATTACCACCATCCCATTTAAGCCTATCCGTGTAGGCTGTGTTCCAGTTTGCAACTGGCATCGCAACACCACTAATTGTAGGTACGGTTGATATTTCTATGCTGGTAAACCACCCCTTTAAAATCCTATCTGCTATTGTCCCTATTGATGAGGCACCTAAATTACTATAATAATTTACCGCCGTTAATCCTGTCACATAAATAGACGATACTCGATCTATTGAATTACCTATTCCCCCTGTTATTAATAAATTATTACTACCCAAATCAAAATTTCCTCCGGAAAGCGTCAATTTGTTTATTGACTGAGTAAGAGACAAATCGTTATTGAAATTGATATTGGCTCCCGATCCCTGTAGATAAAATGTCGGTGTTGTCTTTTTTAGGGTTAAATTAGATTCCATAAGCCTGGTTGATTGACAATAAGCCATGATCCCTACAAAAAACAATATGAATAGGAAAATCAGTTTTTTCATAACGTAATGATTGATAAGTTGTAATTGAAAGTAATATCATCTACGGATGCGTTATCAACTGTACAGTTTAACCTGAACACACCTGCATTATTGTCTGCGGCTATCGAAAGCCCCACATCATCGCCAAATGAATCAGGGTTATAATCCGGAGCGTCAAGCGCTCCTTTATTTAGGATGCTAAAACGCCCTGCCCTCCTTAAAGCACCTCGTATCGCCGACCATGCAACTATTATCCCATGATCCGTATTTGATGCACCAACATTTATGTTTGTTACAGCGTTGTGAGTGAGCGTATCATGTAATGTTGCCATAAGAATATTACTTTAAAAAGAATACTTGAAACTTACATCCGGCAGCAGGAACTAATTTCGTAAACCGTCCCGGGAAAAATATATTGTAAGGATAGGTGTATGTCAAATACTTTGCCGCTACGGGTGTCGATGCTCCTGCTTTCCCACCATGAGCAATAGTTGTTTGCTCCTCCATTTCATCGAAGGTGCCGCCTGCCGCATCTAAGCTTATGAAAGTAGTTACAATCCTCCCTCCGAGGTCTTCATTTACCCCTCCTTCAATAATATCAAAAGCTTCGGGGTTCCCTGCACCTCCGGCTATTATCTGTTTAGGGTCTTTAAAGTTTTGGTATCCCATGATTTTATAATTTTTATTGTAAAATTAATCAAATTTCTATCAAACAAAGACACCGGATGCGATAACATACCCGGTGTCTAAAATCATAGCCTGAAATGAAAGATAATTCTCATCGTTCAATGTTTCATGTCTCCACGTCTTCACTGACAACAACTCTCGTTTTCCTTGCCTTTCCAACAAGATCAACCATCTCCTGAAAGTTCTTGTTGCCGTTATAATAGTCCAAAAGGACCTGGTGCGGGTCTGATCCCGGAGTTATCTTGCATATTCCTTCGACCTTCTTACCAGCTTCAACCCACTGCCATTCCTTCTTCGATCCGTCAAACTTGATTCTTCCGGCATCAATAAGGCTTTGGATCTTCACTCTTACCTTCAGATAATCTTCCGATCCGGAGATGTCAATAAAATGTGCATAACCTTTGTCGCCATTTCTTTTGATAACATGATCAAGGGCAATCTTCACCTGTGGAAATGTCAACTGATCAACATTTTTCACAAAATACGACTTGGCAATAGCTCTCAGTCGTTCTTCTGGCAGTCCAATATCTTTCCCAAATATCAATGCGCTTGCCTGTGATCTCAGCGATTCAGCATCGGCTCTCTTTTCTGCTTCGGAAATGAGGTCCTCAAACATAAACTTATGCGTTTTCCCGGGACTTTTCCCATTTTGACAAAACTGCGACTTCATATAAAGAAACCAAGCAAGCTCTTTGTCCTTCTCTTCGAGTACAAGCGCTCCATTAAACCGTAAGTTTTTCGGGACAAACTTTCTCACTCCATGCTCTTTGACGATCACATTATTCGCATATCTCCATACCTCTGAGCCGGTAGGTGTATGAACAACGGACCTTAATGGGAAAGACATAGAATTAGGCTTATCAGGCAATTTGTTTTGTGCGGTCCTGCTTTTTTTTACTCTCCCTTCCGGATAAACAATTTTCAAAGGAAACCTTTTAAATTTGTCATAAAGCGGTTTCATGTCGTTCGGTGCCAACTGATACATCTCATCATTCTTGTATAACATAACTTTTGTATTAATTAGTTAATCATTCTTTTATTTTGCTCTCTTGCGGCCTACTGGTCTTCCAATTGGTCCCCGGCCTTGTCCTTTGCCAAGCCCCATTCCCTGCCCTTTGCTTTTTATCTTCGATCCGGGGCATGGTTTGTTTGTAGCTTTTTTCATTTCAATATTTATTTTTTATTAAAAAAGCCGGTGTTTCTCGGCCACCGGCAGCCGTCCATATCTGGATCTCTTAGGAGGGTTCCATAAGAAGAAACTGGTTTCCACCACGGAAATGTGCGCCGATATGTGCACGCATATAAGTGTTCCTGCTGTCAAATTCTGTGACTTTCAGACCTTCGCCTGCGCCACCTACCTGCCATACTTCCATCCTGCGGTTATACTTACCAAGACCACGGTAACGGCATCCTATTGATGCAACCATATTACCGGAAACAGGATCCTTACGTCTGTTGATAGGCATCCAAATACCTAACTGCGGAGCCTCATATCCTGCGGCACCATAGAGTTTCGGATTATTGAAAACGCCCATCCTTTTCATAAGGAACGTCCTTTCGGACTTCGTAAGGTAAGTAAAGTTGACCGATGCACTCAGAGCTTCATTGCTGTTGAAAAGCACCGAATTAGTTGCCTGTTTTGCATAATTGATGTTTGTGTTGGCAAAATAGGTAACAAGTGAATTTTCAATGTCCTGATGAAGTGTTATCCCCAAGAGGCCAAGAATGTAATTCCCTGCATGTTCACGGTCAAGGGTATTGTCCATTTCGTCAAATTCATCAATGTCAAATGCCCCTGATGTATATGACTGTTCGTTTCCTACCCTGCGGATATATGGTACCAGACCTTCGGTTGTCTTAATCGGCCTTCCGGTATCTGGGTCAATAAGTCCGGTGGTATTGGTTGTGATCTTGTTCCACAGAAGTGCACCGTCAATTTTCAGTGCCATTCTGTAGTCAATGTCAACCTGACCAAGAAAATAATATGCGGGAATAGCCTGTCCTCTGGATGTCACATTAAACCATGTCTGGTTCACCATTTCTGTTCCGGTGTTACCAATGGTTTCTTTGATGATCTGAGCCACATTGTCATATCTCCATACTCCCCGAAGGGCTGCGTCCGGCTGTCCTGATCCTTCTGACCAAGCGTCGGTAAAGATCACAAGCTCATCACCTGCTGTAAGTGCAGGAAACTGATCAGAAACCTCATTGGGTTCGCAAGTGATTATCGGTGCTGTCGGATCGGTAACGTCAATGTCAACAATCGATCCCGGTACTTCGTTCTGGAATAATATCTGATCCCAAAGACGAGGATAATAATTGTTGTTTACGTCAAGGTCAATAGTGTCAAGCGTAAATGAAATAGGATCGCCGACTGCCGGCTGTACCACATTCTCTTTTACGTGAATTATTTCATGGATACGGTTTTCTTCCCAGTGTCCATATTCATCCAGCGATACTTGTTCTTCAAATCCCATGGATCTGAGTAGCTGGAAATAAGATGCTCCCTGATCTCCAAAACGGCTGAAAAGCACGTTCTGATTTTCTGGCTTGTGAATATCAAAGCCTGATACGATGTCAGAGGCGTATATTTGTGCAATAGCTTCTGGTCCCATTTTATTAAAATGTTTTTAAAATGTTTTACATAAATACTTTCGCCTCTTACTTACTGTTTAGATCCTGCCCATCTCGGCTTCAAAAATCTTCTTGGCTTGCTCATCCCTCTCATCAGGCTGTTCGACTTGCTTACCTGCCGTATCTTCCGGACTAATAGGAGAAGGATTGTGATATTTCTCCCTTACCTCTTTATCTGTAAGACTTCGCGCTTTCTCAAATACGGTGTGCAAAATCTTATCAAAATTCCTCATGATGATCTCAGAATACATAAACTTAGCCGTGTTTGTGATATTATCATTACTGGCATCCATGCGTTTGCCTACGGCGTTATTAATGGCTTCTGATTCGATAGCCTTCATAACATCTTCCGAAACAACGAAATTTGTCAAAGGCTCTTTCGATCCGGGAAGGTAAAGGGGTATCTGAGATAATTTCTCTCCCATTGCCCTGCTTGCAGTACTCCAAATGGTTTTTGCCTGTGTTTCCTGCTCTGGGGTCCATTTCTGATCTTTTACATCCTCATCCTGGACAGGTTCGGGAAGTTTTAATTTCCCTTTCAACTCCTGGAGTTTAACTTTGGCTCTATGGCCTTCTTCGGCCAAACCAATCTTATTAACCTCCAATTCATCTTCTTCAACTGATTCAGGATCCACATTGAACGTCTTCTCGATGTGCTTGCGAAGCTGTGGTTCCCTACTGGCGAGATTTGGGTTTTCCATAAGTCTTGATAGCACAATAGCATCCATGTCATCCATGTTTGCCATATCTGCGCTGTTAAGCCTGCTGAAAACATCAAAACTCTTAATTCCCGTATTCCTTACAAACTCATTGAATAAAGCCACGTCATCATTCGCGAAATTTGTTTTTGGCTTTATAGAGAGCTTGCTGCTCAATTCTTCCTTTTCTGCAGAAAGAGATTCGATCTGCTGTCTCAGCGTCTCAACCTCTTTAAGTCTTTCCGGGATATTTATTTTTTTCAGATCCTCCACTGAAGTAAACTGATCACCGAAAATCTCTTTCAGTATGCCAGTCTCGTCAGGTTTGGATCCTGCTTCGCTCGTTGGTTTATTTTCTACCGGAGGTGCTGCCGGGACTGCCGGGGCTGCCGGGGTCACTGGTGGCTGCTCCGTCTTCTGAGGTGGTGTTTCTCCGATCTGACTCATCAGTTCGCCCACATCAATACCCTCAATGCCTTTCAACGCCTCAAATTCTGCCTGTCTGCCTTCTGGAATTTTTTTACTCATAGCAAGTGTTTAAGTTTTACAAATTTATGAAAATTATTTTGCCGATTGTCCTGTTGCCGCACCCTGCGGAATTGCCGTCTTCTCTATTGCGTTCATAGTTGTCTGTAACGCAATCATTTCCTTTTCTCTTTCAAACTTTATAGCCTCGTATTTCTCTGTTAATTCCAACTCCGCTGCTTTGTATCTTATCTTTTCGTCTGTCTCAATCCTAAGCCTTTCAATTTCCGTCTGATTCTTTAATTGTATTCCCTCCAATTCCCTCTGCTTATCCAAAAGCATGTTTTCTCTTTGCAGTTGAAGTTGTTTTTCTTTGTTCTTTCTGCTTCGATAATTGAGAAATGCTTCGGCATATTTCAGGTTTCCATTTTCAAGAAGTCTTTCGATGAGGAGAAAATCTGAAAGCTCAATACTTTTCGTTCCGTCCTGATCGGGTGTCATGGCTGTCATGGCTGCCTGTAAAATAACTTCCTTGCGTTTCTCTGTGGGTTTTGCCTCGTATTTGATATAATAGTTTGCATCAACAACGTCTGCGCTAACGCTTACTATTTGTACCCCTACTCTGCCAAGGACCGGGATGTATCCTTCATAAGCTTTTTTGTTATGTTTTATTAAGAGTTGCATGCGCATAGCTGCGTTCTTAGCCACCCTTTCCTTTACGTTGATATAAGCTGCATATATCGGTCTTAATGCGTTATTTGTTGCGGCAATGGCTAATTCTGAACCTCCTACAGACTGTTCTGGGTTAGGGTTTGACGCATCGGCGATCTGGTTTACTCCGGTTACTTCCCTGATGAAGTTGATATATAAATCGAAAATCTTTATAAACTCGTCAAGCTGTCCTCCAATACCTCCTTGTAACTCCTGTATTGGCCGGTATCCTCCGGGAATGTTTGGCTGCCCCTTGTGGGTTGTTGCCTTGTAAATAAGATCACCTGTTTCCTTGCGCATCTGCAGAAGCTCCAATGGCTCCATCTTATTGCCGCCAAGCTTCATGTTTTGCAGTGCAGTATATTCTATCGATATTCCCGAAGGGGCTGCTTGTGCAAGTGCGTTTTGTAGTTTTATGTGAGCAAGTGCTATTTGGTGAAGACAGGGCTCTGCAGACTGAACAATAGCTTTATCCGGACGACTGTAAAAATGATAGGAAAGGTTTACTTCTTTATCTCCGGGCCTTGGTATGTCATGCTGCAACCCAAAATCAAAGACAATGTTTGTTCCGACAACCCATTTGGCTTTATAGACAACGTGAATATCATAAACATCTGTTTTGCGCTTATCGGTAGCCTTAACCGTTCCCCATTCTTCTTCGTATGTAAGCTCGTCCCCGTACTGATTCTTCCTTGTCGTCCAATATTCGCTATTAACAGACTTAAACTCGAAATCCAAAACATCGAGCATGAAATCGCTCCACTTACAAGTACTGGTAAGTTTTGAAAATTCCGCCCCAAGGTCCATATCGTTAAGCTGTGGGTTGCCATTTACTGCATTAAACTTCTTTGCGGCTTTTTGTAGTTCGGCAATATCCACATTTGGATCCTGTTTTGCAATCTCGTTTACTGACATCTGCAAAAGCTCTCCGGCCCAGACCATACCTTTAGAATCATAAGACTTTGATCTCTGTCCAATAAACATTACCGGATCAACATATCTGCTTTTAACTTTCTTAGAAAAATTATCTGTATAGTCTTTTGCGCAACAGGCATGAAAAGTCACAAAATCTCTTATAAGCCTCCGCTTAACTTCCTTCCAATCGGATATATAAAACGTATAATCAAGCCCTTCTTCCAACTCGGTCTCCCTGCTCAGTTTAAATCCTCCCATGCCGGAATAAAGATCAAGCTCATCAACCGATTCTGGCATAAACTGTGCGCCGCTTTCAATGCCAAGCCCCTTTTCGATCTCACTAACTATGTCGTGGAACTTCATGTTAAAGGCTGTGCGTAACTTTAATTCCTCTTTCTCCCCTGTGCTTTTCGGATCAACGGCAGTAGCGACTACCTGATGCTCTGTTTGCTCCATCATGCCCTCAATGACACGCATGAATTTTGGCATTACGGAAAATACATCAAAGGAAACATTCATATACCCTTCCATGCTGCCATCTGCCTCGCTTTCATCAAGGAGTATTTTTTGATAACGAAGGACATCCTGATTGCCATTTGCCAGGTCTCTTAACTCAGAAATTTCTTTTAGCTTGTTGTAGGGGATACAGGTACGATCTTTTAACCACAGGGAAATAATTGCCTCACCATATTTTTTTGCCCATTCCTTGTTCTTTTTCTTTGGGTTGATATTATCTTCCGGAAAAGAATATGAGCCTGTTGTATATTGTTCGTAATAGGGTAATGCCATTACAGGAAATTTTGTATAAAATTACAATAATTTAATGAATCCTTGCGTACATGGGATATTTCCTTTTTTTGACAAACTTATCAAGTGAATATTCCTCATTATCAAGTTTGGCTATCTCGTCATAGATGCCATGGGTGCCAAGAAGCGCATAACCTCCGGCTGTAAATAAGTCCCAATTGGTCATATCCTCTGGTCCCTCAATATCTCTGCACTCCTCGAGTACCTCGGAATGCTTCTCTATGTCGGCCTCATTTTCGATCCATGTCATATACTCCGTGAAAATATCCTGCTTGATCTTTTCTCCGGTCTGCCCTCCTGGTGTCTTGCCAAACTCAAAGGTTTTTGGATCCACTTTGTAAAGCAAGTATCCGCTATATCCACGACTGTCAAAATAGTCCCAAAGGAATGGCACGTTTATTTCCGGGAACATCTGCACCCCGTAATAAACGCACATCATCAGCATATCTTCGCCATAAAGGTTTTTGTCAAAGGTTCTGTTTGAATAAGTACAGGCAAAGGATCTTTTCATAGAAAAATCGCCATCTTTTATCTGGCCCTTCTTAATGACTGCGCCACCACCATTGGATTTTCTATTTTGTTCTGTCTTGTTAAACTTAAATGGGTCTCCTCCGGCCACTCCCCATTGCATGTTCCCAGGCTTCCAGCACTCTTCCTCGTCACTCCACCATTTCCTGTTTGATTCGCCCTCATTTAGCTGGTGACTAACAATAAACTTGCCATTTGTTTTCGGTACAAAGACTACTTTTGTGTCTTTTTCGTTGTTCTTCCAGACAAAATCTCCCCTTACAGTAAGTCCCTTGGCAAAAGACAACTCATCAATGTATGATTCAAGTTTGTGCATGTTAAACCCGGAAGATTTTGCTGCTGTCCTGAAACATTCCGCAAACCGTAATGGGTAAAGTCTTATTTCTTCTGATAAACCCTCCTGATCCCCGGCATCGATATACCCTTTGCGCCGGTTCATAAGGTATTCTCTCGCCCCAATCCTTCTTCCAATAAACTCTGCCTGCTGTTTTGTAGGATTGTGAATAATACTCATGCCATACTCGTCAATAAACCCCTGTAATCCATCATCTGCTGGCATAAATAATACTGCAAGCCCTGATCGTGTCTGTCCATTGGGTGTTCTTTCATAATAATTACTCATCTGGCACTGATGCTTGAATATCCGACCACCCCCACGCTCCATCTCGCCGACTGTTGAGGTTTTTATGGTAAAACCAATGATCTCCGATCCCATTACAAGGCACTCTTTGACAACCGTGTGCCGGTCCCAGCACGAAAGACCTTTTTTCAGCTTTCCAACCTCATCGTCATGATGAAAATAAAGCTTATCCCCGTCATACGCTGACGGATCGGCCATCTCGAAGTTTATTCCTGATTCAAGACCAAGCTCTGACATTGATAATGATCCCCGGGAGGATAGTCTTTTTGCCGGTGGTGCAAAGGAAAGCTCTGCTTTTGGAGAAGTAGATCCTTCATAGTTCGGTTTAAAGAAGAATGGCAGTTTCTTCCATGGGCCTACAAGGTGCCTTAGAAAGCATTTGCGGGCCTGAACATCGTTCATGGACTGAATACCTCCCCACGCACCAAGCGTTCGGCTTATAATCTCGTAGTTAATACATTCAGCCTTATATGTCGCTCCTTCACGTCTGTGTTTAGGGTAGTTGAAACCATAAAAGAGCCTTTTGCCAAATTCTATCCATTCATAGTCGCCGTATTTGTTTTTTACAGCAAACCCCTTTGCATTACACTCAGGGGCTTTTGTCTCAGTGAATATTTTCCGGGCAAATAAGAAGAACCTTCGGTCCCGGTCCCTGTATTTTGGCAGTCCAACATCAATATTCCACCATCCGCAATAGAAATAATGCCATCCATCAATGTATGTAGGCTTGCCATTATTGAAAAACCAGTATCCATTTAGCCTGTGGTACCATGCTTTCTCAATAAACTCGATCTCTTTGTCATAAATGTCCTTATTATTCTCAAGCTCCTCCCAAATCTCATCAAGGGTTTCAAATTTTGACTGTAATTCCTTTAGTCTTTTCGGTATTTTGGGCGGTTGCCACTTCTGTTGCTCTGCCGGTACGCCAAATCCATCGATCAAATGATATTCCGGTGGCGCGGGAAGGTCTATTCGTATTGGAGTAAGGTCTTTATCGTCCGTGTTTACCCATAAATACCTGTCGGCCTCGTCATACTCCCCAAGTATCCGAGGGTCAACTTCCTTTCCATAGCGTTTTATGAGATATAATGGATTCATTTATAGTCAATTGTGTATAAATAGCGGGCGCTTTATGCTTCTTATTCTCAAATTTGATTTTCTGCAATATTCTGAACATTTTACCGCATAGATACCATCGGCCTCTACCTTTACGCTGTCAAATCCCACCTTCTTCGCCACATCAACCCGGACAATAAACGACCCCATATCTATCTGTCCAACTTTGATATGAGTTTGGAGAACATCATAGTTAATGTAATTGTGCACAGTGTCACAATAAACCATACCTACCTGAGTTTTTGCCGCATTAAACATATACTCTACAAATTTAGGCACATAATAATTGTCATCATTGGTAATAAGCACAAAATCTTTATGGTTGAAAGCCAGTTTCGATAATCCATAATTCCGGTTTGGATGTCCGTATTGCCCGAGTCTCTTTGGTGTTTCTTCAAACTTTATTCGCGGGTCACAATAACTGCTAATGATTTTCTTGATCTTGTCTGATGCTGGTCCATCGTGAATAATATGCAACTCCCAATTAGGGTTTGTTTGAGTTAGCAAACAATCGATCATTATTCGGAGCGGTATTGCCCGCTCAAAGGCTACACAAATAATGTAAAGTTTCATCATTTTGTCATTATTTTCTGAATATACTTCCAGTATTGGGTGTCTGGAATATAAACACATTCTTTTTTATCCCAAATCCAATTTCTTTTCTCCCAATCAAGATAATGACCACCCCAGACCTTGTGCATGCCATTTTCCCAAGCCTTTCTTCTTCTTTTTAACTTCTCAATGCTTTGCTCTTTTGGCTTACATGCTCCATAATTGACAATTACCCCATTAACCATTTTTGGTCTTTGCTCTGGCAGGGATATTGCATCAGCTCCAATTTTAAAATCCGGGTGATATTTTGCAACCATATACCTTACTTTTGCCTGGGGTATTCCGTAAAAGAAATGGTCTTGCATAGGAAGTGCAAACTTTTCTCCTGTATTAACCACTTCAAGAACCTTTAGGAGTAAATAATTATAATTCTGTTTATCGGCATGCCAGATCATCTCCTTTATGGGCTCATCAAAAATAAAATACATATCTGCAGCAGTATAAATAAACCAATCTGGCTTAACTTTGTGTATCTCCTGAATGAGTGCTTTTTGAAGCATGGGCAACTCAAACATACCATTTGTATCAAACCGAACAACCCTCATTTGTTGCTTTAACAAATACTCATAAGTTCCATCAGTTGACATATTATCTACAAAAACGAAGTCACATCCCTGAGATCGATAATATTCAATAAATTCCGGAAGATATGGTCTTTCATTATATACAAATAGGCATGCAAATATTTTCATAAAGTCATCATTTTTTGTTTAATATAGTCGGGTAGTCCTGTTTCGGCTAATTTTTTATCTGTGTTTTTGAATGGAGGTTTTATAGTCTTGTAATATTCGATGCGCCCTTTTGAGATTTGATTATAACCATCTGTCTCAATGGCATCTTCAAATAAAATATCCAAATGTTTTATTATTGCTTTTGGTTTTTGAGACAGGATAACGCTCATCAAATGATTATCGATAAAACGCTCAAGATTGCTTTCCGGGATCTTCCTGGCAAACTCAGACTTAAAAGCCATAGAAAGGTTTGTTCTTTGTTTTGCGTCATATAAAATCATTTTTTTTAATGCAAAACTATAAAAGTAACCCTTGCATATATCTACCCAATCAGCTCCTTGTATTATGGCATTATGGTTGGTTGATAGTCTTTTTGATGAGGGATAAACATCTGCTGCTTGAAGTAAAAATGAAATACTATGACTATCTATTGCCCTGCCCATAATATGCCATTTTTGCGATAATGGCACCCAATCCTCCAATCCTATGTAAGTTATTTTTCTGCACCTTGGCAATCGGTCAAAATAATCATAAAAAAACTTTGGTCCTAATTGGTTTTTATGCCGCTCCTCACAAATAATTAATTCCCACTCATGGTGCACTACCTGGTTGCATAATCCCTCCATTGGAAGCCACGCAATTTCTTTTGCGTTATATACCGGCATTGCTACTGACTGGACAATCATACTTTTGAATAAAGATATTTTGCATAAAATTCATGAACCTTTCTTTCTACTTCCGTCCCCGTTAGCCCCAACACCAGTCCGCCCCCAATAATATTGTTTACATCAATAACAAAAGGGTTTCCGTCATAAACCATAAGATCCAGTCCGGCAAAATCAACACCAAACTTATTACACCTGCTAACAAGGTCCCTTTCCTGCTCAAGTGTAAAAAGGCTTCTTTTGTCAACAATCTCATGCTTTACATATTGCGATGCGAAAGGAGTTGTTTTAAACTGCTTTACAAGAAGTCCGGCTCCTTCGGCATAGTAATAGCGATAGCTGTAATATAAATCCTTGTCTTTGTTTTCAATAAATACCTGATAAATAAATCCCTCTTTTTTGGGTGCAGGACATGTTATTATTTTATGCAAATCATGACGAGATTGATAAATAGACTTTTCCACACAAACGCCCTTGTGTAACCTGGGATCTATGGTTAAGTCTCCAAATATCTCATTTACTCTTTCTTTGCCAATATCCCAACACCCACGATTAATAACATTTTTATCTGTAAGAGTAAAATTATCCGGAATAATATCTTTTTTTGTATAGCTCCAAAAAATATGAAGATCATATTTTTCTTTTGAGTTATTTGTAAATTTTATGCCATACTCATTACAGATTTGAAATACCCTGCATTTAGGTAAAAGAGGGTCTGGATAAAATAAAATTTTTAATTCTTTGTTTTTCATCTGCCTTGCATTTTAAAAACATCCCTCCCTGGCTCCTTAAACTCCCCTTTAAAAATATGCTTGTCCTTGTTCATACATATCCATTGTTCCGCATGGTATCTCCATGCCTGATCAAGTGTTGAGATTTTTGGAAGGCCGTTTACATACTCTCTGTTGAACCAAAAGAAGTTTCCGGAATAATGGTCCGGGTTGTGCATAGGATTCACCCCTGATGCTCCATAACCCTTCTCTGCCACATTCTGATAATGTTCTAACCATCGATTTAGAATTGCCTCATTGAGCCATTCTCTCCAAACATTAATAACCGTATCGGCAGGTTTTGTCACTGCTTTGGTATGAAAATAAAACCCCACATATTCTGAATTGTCGTTTTCGATCAATTGAATTGTGGGAAACTCGTATTTGGAAATGTCGTGGGAATAATACCTGATCTTTAATTTTGAATAAACATTCACAACATGCTTCTCGAGCAAAAACTTTTCCTCTGCTTTACCAAGGCACCCGATGTTTATTTCCTCACAGCGATCATATAAACCGGAGTTTATCATTATCCTCAACTGCCCCATGAGTATTGAGTACCAGTGGTTGATCAAAAGGCAATGATAAAATCCGACTACTCTCATAAGCTCTTTATTGAAATTGGCGCCTCTCCGTCCTGCAACTTCTTTGCAATATCCTCCGGGCGCAACTGTAACCTTTCGTTCTCCATGTAGCGAAGTATCTCATCTTTAAGTAAAGAATTTGTATCCTGGTTTAAGAGTTCTATCAGGTTGTCTTCCAGTTCATCCTTTAATTCCCTGGCTTTTGTTATGTTCTTTGTGTCGCCGCCAAGGATCTCGAGCATTAGGTTGTAATAGGCTGCCTCTACGGTTATTTGGTACGAAAATTTGTATGAGCGGTGTAGCCTTACAAACTCAACAATTTTCATATTCACAACCCTGTTTCGGCCTTTTAAAAAATCTTCCACTGGATCTGTGAACACTCCACCACCTATATCTTCAAAACCTACATCATGTGCTGCTTCGACTTTCCTTTTGAGAATATCAGTGAATTTTTTCCGATAAGGAGATTGTTTGTCGTAAACACAGAATATCCATTTAAGGAGTTTGTTGTTTGCAATCCCTTCGCCTGGATCGAGTTTAAAAGCCCTGATCTTTCCAAGGTCTTTATAAACCTTCAAAATATTTTCTCCATCCGGGACCCGTATTGGGTTGAATAGCATTGACTGAAACTCCTTATCTGAAAATTGAGTTTTCATCCTCTTTCGTCATTCTGTATTTCCCGAAACAATTCTTCTTCCTTTTCCGATAATCCCTCTGGGGGATCGTATTCTTTCTTTAGTCGCTCATAACATTTCTCCTCCCAGCCCGGGTGAATATCTTCTTCTTCGTAAAGATAATATTCAAGCTCAAATTTTCTACCACATCCCGGACAGCCTGTTTTATTAAGCGTTTGTAGTTCGTCTTTTGTCCATGCACTTCCACATGAGGGACAGCTAAATTCATAAGGTTTCAATTTCATGATTTTAATACTGCTAAAATGTTTTTGCGCTGTATTCTCCAAAACTTTTTGCCGCCATCGGCCTTTTGATGGAGTTCATATTCGAGCGGAATATCGGTAATTCTTCTTGTAACAACAATATCCCCTATCTCTACGTTCACTCCCCTGTCAGAATACTTATCGACATATTCCTCAACCGGTTTTCCGATATGACGTACAATGCCATAATTGACATCAGTATTTGAAAAACTTTTTAGTTTTACTGGTTCAAGACCCGCTTTCCCAAGTTTCTCTTTTAATGCCAGCCAATCCGGATCCTCTGATGGTTCTACCAAAAGATAGCCGTTAATAGGAAATAATTTCCCATCCCGTATTGCTGCAAAAATGTACTGGTATTTGATAAAGATATACCGTGCATTTCCCTCAACAATAGCATTGAATGTTTCTTTTCGGAAAGCATTGGCTACGGCAAGATAATAGATAAACACTTTATCGCCTATCTTTAATTCCATATCTGTTTTCCAAGGCATCCCGATATTTGGCTTCCCTGAATAATGAAGTTTTGATGGCAGTGCCATGACTTCCCCGATGATGGTCACATGCTTTTCTACCTCGTAGGTCGTGTCTATGTAAAGCTCCAATCCGCTTTTCAGACGCACAGAGTTGTTCTCTGGGTCAAGCTTTATTAGTACGTTGTTGCCGTGGGTTTTGCCTTCTGTTTTCATAGTCTTTATTCCAAATCGCTACTACCTTACCGTTAATATCTTGAAAAATAACCTGCTTTTTCTTTTGTAATGTCTCAAACCGTTTACTCATTGCCCGCTTATCTTTCCGGGACAGAGCATTAAACGCCTGCAGCTCCGATTTGCGAAGGCTTATTGGTTGCCCCTTATAATTGATCGTAATATACTCATCAACTACTGCTATTGCCTTAACTGGTTCGGGTTTTGATATTGGCCTCCGCAAAAGCCAATACCAAATTGCCCGAATAACTTTTTTTAGGTAAGTTAAAATCATCACCTGCCGAAAAATGCTTTTAACTTCTTTTCCTGGGCGTGGAGCTCGTCATTAAGATCCTTCAACTCCTTGGTGCCCTCTGCCTGGACTTTTGGATCAGAACTCCTTTTCTTTGCCCTGATAACCCTCATGCGATCCCCGATCTCCTGCAAGGTAAGTATGCCTTCAGGTTTTTTTGGTGCGGCTGCCGGCGGCGCAACAACTTCTTCTTCTTTCTGAGGAAGCGGTTCTTCTTCAAAATCTACGTCAGTAATTTCCGAATCCATGTCCGGAGTTGGAATTTCTTCTGTCGGGGGAACTTCTTGGGAAATTTCTTCATCGATCATTTCTCTCGAAACTTCCTCAATGGTCAGCTTTTTGCTTTTTCTTTTTGCCATGACTAATTAAGTTTTAAAAAAACGTGTTGTAAATTTATGAATTTTATCTGAAAGAGGATAGCCCCCCACTTTCGTGAGGGACCTCTCCTTGCCATGAAAACAAGAAAGCAGATTACCGTCGGCATCGGTATTGACACCAAAGGTACGCTTTTCTGTATTATAATATTTCTTCATCATCCTGATTGTACTTTTTATTTTTAGCTTTTGCTTTTTCTTGGGCAGCCCATACTTCAAAACTTGGTAATTCCAAATTTTTTATCTCTGCTCTCCTTTCTTGATCAGCCATATCCCATTCATATAACTCCTTTGCCCTTTTCTCACCTTCTTCCCAGTCTGCTTTTGCTTCTTCCCATGTCCGATGCCTTCTTCGGAATGGCTCATCAGGGTATTTTTCTATTTGTTCCTGATTATATAGGTTTGCTAATTCTATCCATCTCTGCATTTCGGGATCAATAGGTTCAATAGGTTTAATATTCTTATTATCCCTTTCTTCAGGATTTGGATTTGGATTTGGATTTATAGTTTCTGGTGGTATTAATTGAATTTCTGGTTCAGTTATTTTTTTCTCTTTTTCTTTTTCTTTTTCTTCTTTATTTACTTTACTTTGTGTAATTTCTGTTCCAGAAATGCCACTTTCTGTGTCTATAATATCATTTTCTGTGTCAGTAATACTATTTTCTGTATCTATAATATTATTTTTAATATGTTTAATTTCTGGGACAGAAATACTATTTCCGGCGTCAATAATTCCATTCTTGGTATATTTATTCCGAATCCTTAAATTTAATGAATCACATATTTCAATAAAATTTAATGGCATCCTATTCCTTTTTAGGTAAGCATATTTTATCCCTTTAATAAAATTAAGAGACCAAATAATTTTATTTTCCCATAATTCAGGATGAATAGAATCTAACTCCGCAAGTGTATTATAAATTTCCTGCAATTCACTTTCTGGAAGTTTCATATAAGCGGAAAGATATTGCCAATCCTCTTTCTTTCGGCAGTCAATAAAATGGTTGTCGCTTTTACCTAACAACTCGAGGGTTTTAAACCATACAGCATATCCTTTAAATGGATGCTTTGTTTCCAGTACAAATAAAGATTTGCCATGTTCGCATTGGTGTGGAAAATAATCCACTACATTTTTTTTAGGACGACCAGCCATAACTAAAATATAAATGCCTCCGGGTTAAAAGAGAAAACCACATTGGGAACACGTGACTGAACCTTTGTGGTTTTTCTTTGCCCGGAGGCAATATTTTTAATATAAGATATGTTACTTTCATGCGTCACGTGTTTTACCCTGCAAACATAAAACTTATTTTTAATATTTCAAAAAAAGATCCCTCCAATAGAAGCCAGGAACGATTGATTGAGCTACTTTTGTGAAAAAGAGTGAAGTCATCAACCCGGTGGTTTCCTGGTAATTTAAAGAACGCCAGAGGGATCATTTTTAAAACTTATGGTATTTTGTTTTTCTTCAGGAACGCCGTAACTCTTTTGTGAAGGTCCTCATCTTCCCGGTACAGCCTCATAAACACCCGGGACATCCAATTGCCTCCCTTTTTTGTCGTGCCCCACAAATGCGTGTATTTGATCTTCTTGTCGATCTCCATGGCATCTTCGGCAAGCACCTGTACCTTATTCCTCATGCCGTGCATTTTAATAAGGCTGGCGGCAAAGTATTGTTCGTGGAATAGGTTTTGATGGATCAGCACATTTGCGTACTCCTGATAGAAAAGAAGCTGGTTCTCTTCGGCAAATATGTATTCCTCACTACACTCTTTCCATTCATGAAAAAAGTCAAGGTTATGCCCTCCGCAAATGCCACAGTTATACGCGAAGTCAGTGACCTCGTTATCTACGATCTTTTGGGGTTTAATGGGAGCAGCCGCAAAGCATGGCCGGAGCATGTCGTAATACTTATAGCCCTCCACATTCATTGGTTCGTGGCTCTGGAAGCATAGTTCGGCATTGAGGATACGCTTGGGAAACTTTTGCCAAAGAAACACATCATTGTCCAGGTGGATAAATGGTTCTGTTTGTTCGCAATATGCCATAAGCTTGCCGTATGCCCAAAAGAACCGTGACACATCTTTCATGTCGTTCATCTTATTGGAATAGCTTGTTATTGGCAGTTTGAGCTTCTTAAACATTTCGATAAAGAAGTCATTTGCCACCATCTCCACTTTTGGGAACTGTCGTGAGGCGCACAGCACAGACAGTGCCGTGGTATAGAGAAAGTCACTGTAGCGGAAGAACCCGCATTTATTGTCGAAATTATTTTCCGGATTGAAATACGAAAACACTGCTTTTTGTATCATGTCTATTTTTTAATAATTGCCGATTATTAATAAAAAAGGGGCAGGGGTGTGTTTGGAAGCACTCGTTGATCCCCTGCCCAATTGGGGAGCCTGATTCAAATTTGTGAAAGTCACTAAAAGGTCTGCCTGATCTACTACTGTCTTATACAAACTTTCCCCCAATAACATCGCCAAGATAATATCCGGTTGTGTCTGCGTATCCTGAACACAGGATAGCTTTTGCCGTTTCATATCTCCAGCGCCATTCATTGCGGTCAATGACCTGGGTTACGCATTTGTGGATGTTGTGATACTGATCACGATCCTGCCACCCTTCCGGCTCGTGGTTTACTTTCTCTACCACAAAGCAGTTAAGGTCAACTTTCGACTGAACATAAATTGTTGCCATTTTTCTTTATTTTGTTTTTTTTAGTTTTTATTATTAAAAAGGAAATTCTGTTCCATATTGCATTAACAGAAATCCAAGGTACACATAAAAGTTCAATTCATCCGGCGACACCATGTCATACCGACTTTGCCCTGAAAGAGTGAATGTAGTTTGTTTTCTTTCCTTATGACTACCTTCAGGATCAATTTCACTGGCCTGAACATGGACTTTGATCCTTGATCTTACATATCGTGTGACTGCCATAGCGTAAGTTTTAAAAGGTTATACAAACTTACCACCAATAACGTCGCCCAGGTAATAGCCTGTGGTATCAGCATAGCCACCGCAAAGAATTGCAATAGCCGTTTCCCATCTCCACCGCCAATCATTATAGTCCATATTGATCGGCCTGCAGTGATGTTTCTGCACCCACTGTTCTTCCCTTTCCTCAACACCCCTCCGTGTTTGTGGATCTGTCTTGTCGTTCTCAGTCATCACTAATGCTTTGAGATCAACGTATGCTCTGCAATTTACTGCCATGATTTTCTGAGTTTAGATGGTTGGAGGAATTTCAATGTGTTTGATAATACCAAACGAAATGTTTGTACCATCATCACCGTATGGCATGATATACACATTCACATTGAATGGCATGCCAGAAACATCAAGTGCAAGATTTATTTTCTCATCATCAGCACTTGTTACCGGAGATTCATCTGCTGCGAGAACAAATGAGGTGCCAAAGGTTCTGTCATAAGCAAAAATAAATCCGCAAGTAGTTGCAACATTATTGCTTCTGACCTTTGCGGACATATTCAATATAGAGTTGGCTTCATCAAAAAGAAGATCCCCCATCCATACTTCTACAGGTTCTTCTTCAGCAAGTCGCCACCCCCTTGTAATCACAAGTGCAGAATCCTCTACCCTTGCTAAGTATTCCGGTAAAAGAAGCTCCATCACTGGCGCATCTTTCACCCATTTTTCCTGTGCACGATCTCTGCCGGGCCGCCTTTGGAGAGCACCTTTGTTGTAGTCCCAGGTGATTTCCTGTTCAAGCGAACTGTGCCGGCTCTTGACTCGTACATTGCGAAGGATATAATTGTTCGTTATACCCTGTCGTCCAAGTTCAATTCTGGGCATTTTTCACTTTTTTTAAATGTTTACACTAAAAATTAGAATTGATAAATAAAAGAACTATTGGACAGTAAAGATAAACTTTTTTGATCAATCAAAATAATTTTTGCTGTATTGGACCAGTTTCTTTTTTAGGCTCCGGCACCCAAGCATCTATTCTCGCCTGTGCTATCTTGCAGTATTCTTCCTCTTTCTCAATGCCAATAAACGAAAACCCCTCTGTTTTAGCACCGATGCCAGTTGTACCACTCCCCATAAATGGATCAAGTACAATCCCGTGCGGGGGCGTAATGAGTTTGCAGAGATAGCGCATCAGGGATACTGGCTTAACAGTAGGATGATTGTTTTTACCCTGCTTTGAAACAAGCCTTGTTGCTATCCTGCCTCGATCACTTTCCTCAGAACACCATGGTCTGGAACTATCAAATTGTTCATCAAATCCCTCCAATCCTTTATTCCTTTCGCTCTTGCTCGCCTTGGCAGCATAAAAAAATCTCGAAGCAGAAGCGATGCCGTCACCATGAAATGACTTGCCGTCATCGCCCTTTTGAGCAAAGTCACCATAAATTCCTCGGCTATCTCCATTCTGACCGCTCTTAACAGGAGCGAAAGCCCCGGCGTTTACAGGGAATTGTCCAATCACTTCTTCGCTTCCATCATGGATGACATTGGCAGGGAAACGACCTTGTGGCAAATTGGTATCACCAATATATTTTCCTGCATTATCCCCACCACAAGAAGCATGGAACTGAGCACCAGTAATATCCGTTCTTGGTGTTTTTCGTCTGTTTTGATCCCCTTCCAATCCTTCCTTATCCCACTCCACCCTGCATCCATCAATATTAATCCCTCCTGTTCCCCATTTAAGAACATTTGCTACAACTGTCTTTTCAGAGATAGGTTTCCGAGCAAGTGTCCATAATTCCATGGCCGGTTTAAGCGCGGTACCAAATCCATTCCCAAGATTAAGCGACTTCGGGAATCCGCTGCCGTAAATCCAGGCAATAAGATCCCGTATCTCAAATCCTGCATCTTCGATATTAACTGCCATTCTGTGCTGTGTCCGAGTACCACAAGCACAAAGTAAATGCCCCCCAGGCTTTAATATTCTTAGGGCTTCATACCACACATATACTTTTGGCACATCGTAGTCCCATTTCTTATTCATAAAGGAAATGCCATACGGAGGATCTGTGACAATAGCATCGACGGAATTTGCCTTCATTTGTTTTAAAGCAGTCCAGCAATCAGAATTTATCAGGCTAATCATATCTTTTTTCTTAACAACGCGAACACTCCACAATTTTCTTTATCATCTACCGGCTTATCACAAACAACAAACACTACTCTTTCCGGAACATTCTCCGAATGAATATGCGGAACAATCCTCCAGGTATTTTCTATCACAAAAGAAGAAAGGGCAGCACACTTTAAAATCGCACCACCCTTTCCATTTTTCCTTAATCGATATGTATTGCCAACGGAAATGTAAAAATCACTCGGCCTATCTCCTTGAAATATATCCACACCATCAATTAAACACAACCTCGTTACAGCCACACCAGAGAACACCACACGCCCGGACCGATGAAACGACACCGTGGCAAGGCCCCGTCTTATTCGTGGCCCCAAACTCTCCGGAGTAACTTTATTTAACTCCATAGGAAATTAATTCAAGTTAAAATCCTCAAACTCCAATATAAGCATCCCAACATAAATATACCCCAGTAACTCAGCAATAAGCTTTGCCTGTTCCACACTATCAGCAATAATCCTTCGCTCTTTGTGAGAACCATCTCTTAACACTTCATCTGCCAGATAAATCATTTCTTACCAGTATTATTCTCATTAACAATCGTCGGCTTCATCACCAGTATCGATACCCCTGCTCTCCCCATCTCAACCCTCAACTTTGCCTCCACCTCTTTAGCAAGGCAATCCACACAAACCCCCTTCTTCCCACACAACACCATAAACCAGTACAGCACATCCGCCATGTCCATCCTCAAATACCTTCCTCCCTCATCCTGCCAAATAACATCCGCAGCATCCTTCTGAGTTAATCGTAACTCCAATAACCGTACAGCACATAGCAAAGAACTCATTGCCTCTTTATCCCCTACATGCTCACTGAAAGCACCTACCAACTCAAATACACTCTCTACCCTTGTCTTCATAGCTTATTAAATTATTCTTTTTGATATAAATCCAGATGCTCCCTTATGTCCGCCTCCACCTCTTTTTTTAGCAATAACAGAACAATCAACTTTTCCATTATCATTGTATAGCGAATAACTGAATTGTCTGTTTTCATACCAAAAACAAGCAAATCCATCATAACCATCTGCATGGTAATTAATGCCAAAATTGACAGGATTTAATCTCCAGTCGTTCACACAAGCAAATAACTTGCCATCAAGCCATATTTCGAATTTCTTGGCATATTTCTGTCGGGCTTCAACGCATAGGTATTCATAGATTGCTTTGCCTTTAGTTGAAATCCTGTCAAGAATATTCATTTCAACTCCTGTGTTTTTAAGAGAATTAGTTAATTTTGAAAAAGCATCTTCTACATTTGTAATTTCCTGCCTTGCTCCGTATTGAAACTCCAATACCTTTAATTCTTCGTCTGTTCCTTTATGTCCAAAACAGTCATATCTACCAAGTAGCCTCACAAGTTCAGGCATTTTGATTCCATCAAATAGGTGCATCCACGTTAATTCACAGGCAGCATAGTCCGAAAATTGTAACCCTTTAAATGGATTCCCTTTTCTGAAATAATTCCTACATTCATCAATAGCTGATTTATGGTGATCAATCCATGTTACATTGAAAGGATCAAGCAAAGATTCCATTGTCCCCATTGGAAATGAAATATCAACCATGGCAAGCTCAGAATGCTTTTCCCCAGAAAGAACTGGTAATGGTTGCCCATAATCCCAGCCAATTAATTCTAATTCCCCATCAATCTTCTCTTGCTCATGCCATAACTTAATTATCGCAGCTGACATCCAGCCATCTAAATCTCTCGAATGATAAATGCAAATCATAATTTTTAGTTTTTTAGTTAATAAATCAATTCCTTATCTGTATTTAACCAAATTCCTATTCCTCAATCCTCCCTCCTGCCTCCCAGGGTAAAACGTGCTACTCCTCAATATCAAATTATCACCCTCTACCAATACATTCCTCCCTAAACGAGTAAACACATACACCAACCTATAAACAGGTATATTACTCAACTCACTCAACACCGCCTTCGTCCTACAAGCTACAATCAAGCAATCCTTCAACTCCCTTACATCATACCCCCCATTCAAAGATATTAAGATATATATGTCCTTTTCTCTACTCCTCATAATTACCAATTGTATATCTATAACACAACCGTACAAAGATAAATTAAATTGTATATCTACATACATAAACGGATACTTTTATTTTAAAATAAAATTAATTTTACCCAAAGTGAGTACCTGAGTGCGGTCCATGTATATATTTGGGGCTCGCATCCGCGAACCGAAATCGAAAACCCGAACCCGCCCCCCTGCCTGTGAGCATCTCCGATGTTTCGCACACCTTAAAATAAAGCGCTCATCCCTGCCGGATCGCCAAAAAAGCAGTTTTCATGATCTGGGCCAGTAGGGGAGGGGAGGGGTGCGCAATACCCTTTTATTTTGCCTATTTGACATAATATTAATTATAAGCAAATTGGGGTGTGTAGCTGTCATTGTCTGAGTGCCCGCATATATGGTCATTTGCGGCGTTGTTTGTCCGGTTTCTGTCACAACAAAAATGATCAATCCATGTAATAATCTGATCTAATTAGTGTTAGTGCAGATATTAATTAGTTTTGGTATGTTTGTCAGGTTGATGGGAATGTGTAAATTTGCAATAAATCGGCAATAATGGAAAATAGTGAAATAACTGGCTCGGGACTGTCCCCGTTCTCTCCTGTCTCTCCTTCCTCTCCTGTGTTATCTTCTGACTTGCTTACCTTATTCGGTGCGCTGGATAATGGTAAGCGTCGGATCTTCCGCAAGCTATATACTTATCTCTGGCGCTATCTCAGGCCATTGGACAATTATTCAATATTGCAGGATTACTGGGCGTTTCATTATGTTATTACTGATGTTTATAAACTGCCCTTCGGCTTGGTTGCGCTCCTGTCTTGGCTGTACCAGGTATCGGGCAAAGGTGTGAATATAATTGATTCAAGGCGGTTTTATAATACTCGTCCGGTTGCAATGAGCGTGCGCAATCATTATGAATATATGTCCGTATTGCGCAAGTCTGGATATATTACCCGTTATACTCGTGATCCTTCTGCCCCTTATCTCCTGCGCTCTGTCAGTCGTCAGCCTATATTTATCAAGGTGACTGCGGAGGGGTGCAAGTTGATTGAGAACATTGAGCGGGATACATATAACTTAATTATGCGCTCAGTTATGCGTGAAGTGACAACAGGCGCACCGAAACGCAAGAGACGAAAAAAGGCCTGAGCAATGCCCAGACCTCGTTAAATCGGTTTATTTGGCCTCTATTCGAGTTTAGCCTCAAAGTCTTTTATTGAGCGTTCGTAATATGCAAGCTGTTGCAATGTCATTGGTTCATGTTCGGGCGCAAACTTCGGCAAAGCGTGTCTTAATATTGCTTTACAGGTGCTTATGCAATCCTTTAGGTTCTCATCCTTCGCCCTGCAAACATTGTGCAGGCGTCTTATCTCTGCCCTCATGGCCTCATAATTATCTGTCATTGTATTGGTTTTAATAGGTTTATACTATTGTAGCCTCTTGGTTGATCTTTGCGTGGTTTAATACTTCCTTTGCATATTGCAACATTGCATGGGTTAAATTAACCTGAAATATCTGGCTCCTCATGCTTGGGATCATGCCGAAGGCCGACTTATCGGCCTCCTCTTGCTCCTCCCTGACTTGCTTGATTATCTGGGCATATCTGGCCCTGTTTGTCTGGCCCAGATATTCAATAGCTTTATTTTTGTCAAATTCAATGCCCTGATATTCAGATATTTGTTTGATGAGTTCGACGGTTTTATTTCTCATCCATCCAATTAAGTCAAATTCATTGCTTTCCATTGTGTGTGTAATTTAGTGGTTATTAATTAGTTATCAAGTTCGGGAATATGTCCGTATTGTGTTTCTTTTGCTCTGATGCCCCTTATTTCTGCCTTATAACTCTCCGGCAGATCGACAAACCAGACAGCTAAAAACGGGCTGTTAATTGGTCGTATTTCCTTGAGTCTGAAATCAATATAAAAGGTTACATTATCCTTTGTCATTGTTGGCAGTTGTCTTGCTTCCATTGTCTTAATAGTTTAATGATTGGTAACTTATTGAATTACAGGCGTTAAACTTCCTAACCAGATTGATTTTTATGTTCCGGTAGTGTGTTATTATGCTCATTTTGAACGGGATATTCGTTTCATGCCGTTCTGTCCTCAGTTTATACCTTTGTTCCTGAAGTTGAATAGAAATCAGATCAATCATTGTGAATAAATCACTGACTGTCAGCTCATTGTTTTCGTTTTTTTGTGGTTTCATTGTGTGTTTTTTAGTTTAACTATTGACAAAGATATACTATATATTATATATCTGCAAATTATTTAACACTTTTTTTTAATAAAAATATGTTAAAATATTTGCTTATGTCATTTGAATAGTTTAATTTCGCCCTCAGAATAGATGTAATAAACATTAAACACACACCTAACACACACATTATGAGTAAATTAAACTTTATGGAATTGAATGAACCAGATATAAAGCTGGTTCATCGTGGCTCAATGGCTCTTTCAGACCTTGAGACTTTATCCCTTATCCTCTCCGGTGTCGATCCGGCTGAGAAAGCTAACAGGCTCCTGAATGCCTGTGAGTACGATTTTAGCGAGTTATCCCGCTATTCTTATACTGACCTTATTAATTATGGTCTGTCACACCTTCAGGCCGTCAGATTGATTGCAATGATTGAATTTAGCAAGCGCAAAGCAATACAGCAGACAAGGGAGCGCAAAGTAATTAGACGTAGTCGTGATGCCTATGAAATTTTGTCGCCTCTCCTCTCTGATCTGGATCACGAGGAATTTTTTGTTTTGTTCCTGAATAGATCAAACAAAGTTATTAAATATGAGCGTATATCTCAGGGAGGAATGGCCGGAACAGTTACCGATGTTAAAATTATCCTCCGCAAAGCTTTGGAGAATAAGGCGAGCAGCCTGATATTGTGCCACAATCACCCCTCGCACAATAACAACCCATCTGATGCTGATATTTCAATCACTCGCAAGATAAAAGAAGCTTCCGCACTTATGGACATCCAGACCCTTGACCATATTATTATATGCGGCAAAGATTTCTATTCCTTTGCTGATAACGGACAAATTTAGTATTAATCACTTAAAACACACAAGACCATGCAAAACGTTGAAATTAAGAAAAACAGCAACATCCTGACCATTACGGTCGATCTGTCAAAGAACTCAGGCCCGTCAAAGTCGGGCAAAAGTATTGTAATCGCCTCAACTCTGGGTAATACCCTGATTGATCCGGAAAAGAAAATTTATTTGGGGCTGAACGTTTACAGCACCCGATAAGCTAACCAGAGGGGGAGCGATCCCCCTCACAATACACACACAAATGACATACAGAGAATTTGAAAAGTTTATGATTGATCGGTATAATGCCTATTGGGTGAGCTTCTGGACAAGACCGAGCAAGGACGCCCCCCTGATACGCCTGAGTGATGCCGAACTGGCCGAACAAATTAGTCAGGTTGATTCTATTGGACTCTCAAGTGGTATTGAAAGCCTGATGATTGATTTAGTTGTCTGGCACGAAAAATCAAACCAGCCGATTGAAATAACTTGCAAAATGCTTAGAAGTAATTTAAAGCGGTGTGTTGAGATCCTGCCGGAGATACTTGATAAAATACCTGTTTCATTATGAAAAAATACACATTTGAAACCGATTGTGTTCATTCCACTTGTGAGGACATTACCGAAACCGTTGACAAGGCCAGAAAAATAACCTACCGGACATTTTTACGGCACGTTTTGTTCTCTGACCTTTGCGATCTGTTTCCCTTCTATGACAGATACCCTAATCAGGGCGGACTGATGCTGAAAAATGACTGGCATATATTTTACCATAGGTCAACATATAAAGGCCAGAGGTACTATTATATACGCCATTCAGGCATAGAATATATATTTACTTAATTCTTACCAGCATGGAAACAAAGAGCGAACCTAATTACATAACTGCCGGACTTATTGAGGCACTTGCAGAACTTATTTACAGATACCTCAAACAGAAAGAGTATGAGGCGTAAAAGTGTTAAATACTATTACTGTCGCCATTGCGGAAAGCGTTACAGCGATTACGCAATGGCTGACTTTTGTTTTAAAGTGGATTTGAGACTACTGGAGAACGAACAGAAAGAGAAACCAATTAAGAAACACCATGAAAAACCCTAATTTAAGCCTGTTTCCCGAAGAATATCCCGAACAGGAATACTACACCCCCACTTTGGAGCAAGACGAACCCATAGAGCCGGAAACGGCTGAAATACCTGATGCGCTTGGATCGGACTTTGTTATCAAAAAATGCCGATGCAAACAATTATTGCTCGTTGATCCGGCTTATGCACACCTGAATTTAAAGCGTGATCTTATTTGCGAGTGTTGCAATCCCGGACTTGCAAAGAAATATCTTAACTACTTAAAAATGAACTTATGAAAACAGCAGAAGAATTGATCAGAAACATTAATTTTCCCTTATTAAGGGAACAAAAACGTGAACTTCTTGAGATTGCAGAAGATTATAATAAGGATGTATCAGGGATTATTAACCTCCTTGATGCCATTCAGGACTTTGCCTGTGATGAGCTTAAAATTGATGAAAAATTAATTTTCTGAAATGAATTTTAAGGATAAACAAATATTGTGCAGTAAGAGGCGGGCCAGACTATTAAAGCACCCAACAAAAAGCGAACTCAGATTTAAAAAGAGGTTAGAGGCTGCAAATATTAAGTTTATGTTTCAAAAAGGGTTTATTCAGGGAGATAATTTCTGTATTGCAGACTTTTATCTCCCGAAACCCTTAAAGATAGTTATTGAAATAGACGGCAGTTATCATAACGGTCAACAACAGCAGACAAGAGACCATAATAAAGATGCCTACTATAAACAACGTAAGTTTACAGTTATCAGGATTAAGAACTCAGAGGTTAATACTTTTGATCTTACCTTTCTTAAAAAGTGATGTTAGTAATAATTAATACCTTTGTAACGAAATGAGCGAACGGGTAATAAATAAGACCCACGATCTTATTGTCAACAACGACATGGCAATAATTGACTTCTTGGCAGACCTTGAGGATCGCTCCACGATCAGCATCCTCAGTAAGCATCTGGCCGAACAAAAAGACCTGCGCTCATGCATAGTTTGTCATCACAAGAAGGAGAAGTTAATCACTATTTTATTGGCAAACGATCCTTTTGAAATAAATAAGCCGGGAAATGTCCTGATGCTGTTTTATGCCCCGGCAAACAATATAACACTTGTCACAAAATACTTTACTGAATGGTTAAGCATAACAGATTATTCAGAAAAGCAAAAACGTATAGCAATAAGAGAAATCATTGATTTGCTTATTGACTGCAAAGACAAGATGGAAAGGCAAAATGTTCAAACCAACTTTATGGGATGAACAGCCGGAAGGCCGGGTTTATGTGTGTGTTTTCCCGGTCTTCCTTTTTTTTATTAACTAAAAACAGAAATTATGAAAAAATTGATTTTCTTATTTTTGCTGATGAGCATGAAGCTTTCCGCTCCTCCGGGTATCTCGATTCCGGTCATCCTGAAGACGGAACCGCTGAATAATCTGGAAGCAATATGGCAGGCTGTTATCATGGTGGAGAGCAGAGGGAACCCAGATGCGTTCTGCATAGATATTAACGGACAGCCAAGCGTAGGTATTGCTCAGATCCAGCCGTCACGAATAGCGCACTATAACAGGCTGGCAGGAACATCATATATGCTGAAGGATTGTTTTGATCCCGAAGTAAGCAAAGAAGTGTTTATGTACTTTGCCAGAAAGATAGGAAATGAGGAACGGCTGGTTAAGGCATGGAACGGTTCAGGACCTTTAACAGAAATCTATTTAGCCAAAGTAAAACAATTCTACAATTTTTGATTTATGACAAAAAGAAAAATTGTTATTACAATTCTGATCTGGATATTTTTTATCCTGATGATCTTATTTCTCTAACTAATACTTACTTGCTATGGAATGTCCCTTTAATAAAAAAATTCACTGTATGTATCTGGAAGAAGCAAGAGATCACGGTTTCTTGCTTTATCCTGATTGCCCTTCCTGTCCTCACTACGAAGAGGAACCTCTTGATCCTCCGCAATATGTCGGACGGAAAGCCTATGCTATCCTTATTGGTGGCGCTGTTGGTTTTGTTTGTATGATACTCGCATCAATCTATGTGGTGTATAATTTGCTATTCACATGGTAAAAGCATTCACACCCCGGAAAAAGAAGCCTGTAAAGGTTTTGGACAAACAGACAAAAACAGTCCGTATTGATGCCAATACTCTCATTGAGGTATCTGTCAGCATCCCGGACGATGTGGCCAGAGAAAGGTACTATGAACGCCATAAGATCGTTGTAAAACCATTTTGGAAGCGGGAGCAGCCGTTGACAATGGATGATGCGCTAAAAAAGCCAAAAGAAGTACCTATCGAACAGATAGAAGATGTTTTAAAAGAGGAAGAGGCCGAATAGCCTCTTTTTTTATTTTTGTCCTCTCAATTCTTCAATGTATTTCTTGTTAAGAGTCCCGATGATCTTTGCAACCTCGTCCAAACTATATTTGTAACCAATAATTAAACCCCTGCGCGTAGAAAAGTATTTCCGGTATTCCTCTTTGAGTTCTTCGGCCAGAGCCTCTAATTTTGCCCAATCAGCCTTTACTTTGCCTCCAGATGCCTCCTCAACCTCCTGAGAATACTTTATACGGACCTCGGCCGTGGCTTGATCATACATAGCATGTTCCCCTGGCGTTAATAGAACGATGTTTTTTAAATAGAACCTGAAATGAGGATATTTATTCATCCCTTTTGGCAAAACGTGAGCAAATAAGTTAAACCAGAATGGATGTCCGGGATAAACGCCCCTTAACCAAGTCCCCGTCAAAAAGGATTTCCGGGACCTGATATTCCAGATAATTCTAAATAGCATTGCCTCAGTTATCTTGCTTGGTCCGGGTAGTGGAAAATCTTCAATGTTCATGGTGGTATGTTTTTTAAATGAAAAACGAGGATCTTCAATCTCAGAAAACCCTCGTTTTGTTTATTTAACAGTTAAGTAAGAAACTTATCATTGCAAATGTAAAGTTTTAATTTGCATTAAGCAAGTCGCAAATCTCTTTTACCGTTGCATATTTCAAAAATTCCTCTTTGTTCTTGTACTTCTCCAAAGACGGAACACTTGGCCTTAACTCCAACCATCTCTCATTGTCTATTCTCGGATGAACTGATAAAAGATCGTTATACAGCCTTTTTGTGGTCGAAAACTCCCTTTCGTTACCCTTATCCCACTCCGGGATCTGCAGGCCGTATTTGTTCAGCTCTTTCATCAGAGGTTTTTCCAATTTTACCTCCTGTTCTTCAGGCGTTTTGTCAAAGTTTATGTTTGGCTGGATGTCGGCATTGGTCTGTACCTGTTCTTCCTTTATCTCCCCTGTAACAGCATCTATTTCCGTAATTTCTTTGCCCTTAAACGGTGCTGTCAATATATCAAGCTTTCCTCTCTGCCAGGCATCAATGATCTCGCGAAGCTTCTTATTGGTGTTCTTCCCCGGAATGGCAACCATAGCCTCTATCATCTCGCTCTTGGTGTTAATCGTCTCTACAAGCAGTTCTGTGTCCATCTTGCTCATAGCATCGATAGTCCATTCACCAGCATCCTTTCGTTCCTCCTGTGCCTCCGGAGATAGCTCCTTGCCATCAATCTTGGTTATCTTGCCATCGAACATCTCCACAGATCCTCTTTCTGGCCTAAAAGGAGATTCTGTCTTGGCAAGATCATCATTTGCGGATGCTGCAAGTCCCTCGGATGTTATTGTTGTTGGCTTTTGCTCCGGCTCCGGTTCCGGATCAGACTTAACTGGTGCAAAGTTCTTCGCCTCAATCTTATCAATGGCTCTGGCTGTGACTTTCTTGCTGCGCTCCTCTGCAAAATCTTTATCAGGAATAGACAAGGTTACTCCGTTGCCCTGATCAATAACCAAAGTCTGATCTGCCGGAATATCAACCGCTTCTTCTGTTGTATAAAGTCCGTTAATTACATCAGGAAATAAATCTCTGGCTAAAAATCCAAGCGCCCTGTAATTCACCATCCTGGCAGGATACTTCCACCAAGCTGATGATTTGTACTTCCATCCATCTGATCCACTCACCTGTTGTTGTGTTATCCAAAGCCCAGCTCTCTTTGCCTGCCCAACGGAAAATGATCGGGTTATTGTTTGTCCGTTGTCTGCCCTCGATGCCGTGATGCGGACCACAAGATTCTCGTTCTCTATACTGCCTTCCTCAGTCTCGATCCATGATGCTGTTTTTAATTTGCCGGACATAAAGATCATGCTCTTTGCCAAGTCTCCCTTTATTGACAACAATCCATTCACCGGAATAATGTGCTGTAATGCCGTCAGGGGAGGTAACTGCAACTGATAACCCTGAATCAATATCGCCACAACTGATTCAACCTTGCCCTTTGTAAAGTCAGGTTTCCCGTCCGGTAGTTTTTCGTAAAGGTGATAGGGAACCAGCTTACTATTCAGCAAAAGCCTTGCAAACTCCTGCATCTTCTCAATACTCTCATAGGCGTTCTCAACAAATTTGGGAAGCCTTGTCTCTGTGGATTTCACTAATCCTGCTTTCTCGTCGCTCATAAATAATAGTTATTAAAGTTTAAAATTTCCTGTTTCTTATTAATTCATTACTACGTGGCCATGCAGAATCGATTACCAGAATAAAAAAATACTCGTCAAAATTCTTTTTTCTGACTTCAAAAAAATTTGGTTCTGGATCTGCTTCAAGTGCAGTCAGCTCAACCTTATCCGGCCACATGGCAGTACACATCCATACCCTTGCGTCCTTATCAACACACAGATCATGGATGCGCAGATCATTAATCGTATATTTCGGGAAGTCCTCTTCATAATGCGCATACTGGAAAGCATCAGGATCAATCTCTCCTGCCGTTGTTATGTCAAGAGATAGAGGAGGCTTCTCAGTCAAAAGCTTCGGAGTTATTACTGCCGCCGCAATACCAACTCCAAGTGTTTTAAGAAATTGTAGTCTGTTCATAATCCAAATTTTTTTACAATCCAACTTAATCCGGGTTTAATCCACTTGTTTTGACTGCGGATAAGCACCTTGTTTGACTTAGGGTAATAATCAATCACTCCAAATTGGCCATTGTTAAGAATAATTCTGCCTTGTTCCTCAATGATCGTTACCATTGCTTTTTTTTCTAACAATGGAAGATATTTCTCCATAAAGCGTTCCATGCGTTCCTCTCTGATTGCCTTAGTATGCAGTCCCAAGGATGCCAAATCATGATCCGCAGCTTGTGCTCTTTCCCGGTAAATCTCTGACTTTTTCATAGCTTGTAATTTATTTCTTCGTGTTTTGAAACCCAGCTCCGGGCTTTTGGATGGATCCACTCAATGCCCAGAAAAGCAAAAAAATCCTCCTCCGTTTCAAATGGAGGCGGCAATGTAGGACAGGATTTGTACTCAGGCTTAATTCGCCAGGTGCTTCCCTTGTGATCACATTCTCGCTTTAGTCTTAACCCATCAACAGTCCCGGCATAACCCAATCTCGACCATCTTATCGCTAAATGATTACTATAGACAGACGATCCGGTACGGACTGCAAGCATTCGTCCCCAGTCGGCTTTATTGACTACAATATACAGCTCAATTTGCACTCCCTTGTCAGGATATTTAAAGCGTTTTAGACGAGCTCCATTAACCACTAATCCCGGGTAGCCCTCCGGAAAAATACGACCTATTGAAAATTCGTCCTTTGGAATTACTAATACCTCAACGTTCCCACAAAAATCACATTCTCTACGTACTGAGCCAGCGACCGATATTTTCTCGGCAGACGGCTGTAAATAAGCTATGAACCGTCTGGCAATGTCCTGTGCCTTAACTAAAGGCATTTTACATCCTTCGCTCATGGGTTATAGATTAATCGTTCTTCTTCTGGTCTCTGATCAGGATCAAGTTCAAATGCAGGTCTTGGCCGTCCATAATATAATAATATCATTTTTGGATTTACTTTGCCAAGCATAAGGACTCTGTATATATCTCCAAGAAATATATTTTGATCTCGGAAAATAGTCATAACATCTACTGGTATTGGATAATCAATATTTCTTATAACTCTTTGAAGATAATATTTACCTCTATGCTTTTTCCTTACAAGTGTACTAAATCTTGCCCCAGATATGCCATCAGAAGTGTTAGGACTTATTGCCACACCATGAATTAAGGCAACTTCAATATTTGGGAAAATTGGTAAATCGTGCATGACTTACTCGATATAGCATGAAATACCATCAAGTGTAATGAACCTGCGTATTGGCTGTCCCTCTTTCTCAGTCTTTCTTGCCCGGACCTGATGGTTTATCGTGACCCAATCTCCCGGCCTTACATCTTTTAACTGATCCATGTTCGCATTAACAAACTCATAAGGGACCTCATTAACATTTCCCCTGGCATCAAAAACCTCAAGGATTACTGTTCGCTTACTAAATTTGTCGCTAATTCTCTCCGGGTTGCCTAATTCGATAACCCTTCCGCTAATGTCAAATCGATTCTCCTGTTTTTTCATTTCGCTAATTGTTTTTTAAGTTTATAATAGTTCATCGCTAATAAATATTTCAGTTCGTGGCTTCTCTGAATAAAGCTTTCTGCAGGTCAGAAATGCTATCTGGCTGTCGTCCTTCCAAAAGATACCATTTAATGAATCTTGTACCAGTTTTTCAAGGTTGTCAATATCGGATTTTGACGTATGCCATTCTGGGGCGTTTCCCTTCAATTTAAGCGCATTTTGCCCTGAACCATAGTGAGCCTTCGGTCTGGGCATGTAGAAAGTAACATCAAGGCTTATGGCTCCTGTGAGGGGTTCTTTCGGTGCTTGGTCCTGAACAACCCATGCAAGCGTTTCCTTTTCCTGGCTTGATGGATCATAAGTGCCGGTAAAATTTCCCCGTTTAAAGCTTCTGTGTCTTGCCTGTGCTTTTGGCACTCCCAATATTACCAAATGAATCTTCATACCGGTATCCCAAATTGCCAACCAAGTAAAAATGTCACTCCAATACAGAGCGCAATAAGCTTGAACATAAACAGAAAATGTTCTGATGCAATTCCTGTCTTTCGGAAAAACCATCCGAATAGCTTGTCAATAGGATCTGTGGTGCCAATAAAGAATATCGGCTCTTTCTTCATCAGGTTATATACCAAGTCCGATAATGCCCATTTTAAGGACAGCGCACCAGTAGCCACATACCAGAAGTTTGGGTCCACATCCCCATTCCTGAAGTGGTAATGGTTTGTCAAAAATAGAAGCATTACGATATAAAATACGGCATCATACCAGAATCTTATATACTTGCTCAAAGTCTTATATCCCCGGTCATAAAGAGCATCGGGGACCATTTTGAATACAATCATTAAGAAAACAATTAATAAATACATAGCTTTAACAAATTAAAATTATGAATATAATTATCAGTATTATAACTATTATGTTTGTTCAAAATAAACAACTTCTGTCTTTCATTTCCTTCCACTTATGTCAATTTCGTAACAACTGTAGAATACCCTCCCGTCTGGAGCAAAGATTTTATAAGGATATATTGTATTTGTAAATTCAGTCTTTAATTCAACCATTCTCGAAAATGGTAACTCTTTTGGCTTCTCAAGTTCCTTTGTGACAATAATGAACTTAAATTTCAGATAGTCATAATTAAACAAGTATCTGCCTTTATGTGAGGAATGATGATAAGTTGACCAAATCATTACCCGCCATGATGGTTTTATCTTAACATACTCATCTATGTTGGTAAGGTTAGTAACTATCTGAACAAGTATCTTATTAGTAATACAATAATTGGCAATCTTATGTAAATCTTTATATATCCCCGGCTCTCCTCCTGATATTGCAACCATTTTAGGCTGTTCTTTCCAAATCACATCAATCCAATAGTTATAATCATGCTCATTATATTCTGGTGGTTTTCCCGTATGCCAATTAACAGAACAATATGGGCATTTAAGGTTACATTTCATTGATGGCTTAATCATTATAATCGAGCCTCTTTTGAGTAGTTTTGTTAATTCCCAACGATACTTTTTTAATTTCATGTCTTTTTCAATATATGTTTAAAATGAAGTGTCGGCAGCCCATTCCACCAATTCCATCCAAATAGATATTCAACTACCAGGAAATGTTTTTTAAAGTAATGAACCTTACAATGACCAAAGTAAAACCGTTTGTTTCCTCGGTGAGTAGTGAATGTTATAAGCTTTGTTCCTTCATGGGTGCATAGCCATTCTTCTGAGATAGGTGTTTCAGGTGTTGGCCACCTTAATACTTTCCCTCCGTCATTTCCTTCATCCCATTTAGCTTCGGGCATTATGTCCCACCAGGGAAGAGGCTTAGGACTGTTGCAATAAATAACTTTTTGTGATCCGTCCTTCCATTTCCCCTCCTGGAAGAACCATTCATTAAAAGCCCAATGGCTGTTTCTTAGTCCCTGCCAGCGATAACATAGATAGAAATATTGCAATGATTGTTTCCATGTCTTTTTTTCAAACGGCCAGCACCTATCTAATAAGTCATTGGCTTTATCCTCGAGCAGAGCATAGGGCATAATCAGCCAGGGGAACCACTTTTCTTTTTTCTTTCTCAGAAACCAGTAATGACCTGAATAATTAACCGTTAATCCTGTTGTCAATGTGAACATCCAAAAGTAGGGATGCAGATAGAGCTTCCATTTCTTAAATCCCGGTTTATGCTTTAGCACTCTGAACTCTCCATCTTCCTCAATCCTGGTGTTCATAAATTCCAAAACCTTATGCCTGAATGAGAAGGGGATCCAGTAGGCTATTGCACTGATCACTCTTAGTGGGAGTCCTGTAAGGATAATTGATATGTAAAGGATTATGTTCATTTCTCTTTTTTTATTTGACCTGACAGTGCTGATTTAGCACCATATGAACATCCTGCTTTAAAACATATCAATATTGCTTCCTGAATTTCTGTTAAATGTGAATAGTCTTTTGATGGCATAAATTGTTCTCTTGCCCATTCTTCAATATCTTCATCCGAAGGTTGTGTTTTGATATCAAGCAATAAATGTTCTGCACGATCTTTTGCCACCTGAATAGCGGCATACTCTTGCATTGCTTTAAATACTTGTTCCTGAGTATATAATAATTTAAATCCATCACCATAATCATCAGGAGCACCAGCGTATTTCATAAGTATTTCTCCTGCCCCTTCATCTGAAACCTCGATAGATTCAAGATACCAGTCAATGTCATTTACACGCCATGTCCAAGCAACATCTGTATGAATTATATTCCCAATTCTTTGATGTGCATAATGCTTTATTCCACGTAAACAA
>Ga0265297_10000948_pt1 | contig 75770 bp, 60 predicted proteins | sample Munlanlwell13791_FD_192502 | JGI IMG/M metagenome (GOLD analysis project Ga0265297, IMG submission 192502) | Leachate microbial communities from a municipal landfill in Southern Ontario, Canada - Leachate well 137-91 | ecosystem: Engineered > Solid waste > Landfill > Unclassified | place...
AGCATAGATTTAGGGACCTTAGATTGCGATCAGGGCTGTTTCCCTTTTGACTGATGAACCTTAGCGCCCATAGTCTGACTGCCGGATTATACCCCCAGGTATTCGGAGTTTGATTGAAGACGGTATCTTGCGACCCGCCCTCATCCAGTGCTCTACCCCCTGAGGTCAACATCCGACGCTAGCCCAAAAGCTATTTCGAGGAGAACCAGCTATTGCCGAGTTCGATTACAATTTCTGCGCTAACCACAACTCATCCCCGCGTGTTGCACGGCGCGTGGGTTCGGACCTCCCTCCGTCTTTCGACGAAGTTCATCCTGGTCATGGTTAGATCACCCGGCTTCGGGTCTTGTCCATGCGACAAATGCTACGCTTCCGCGGCGCTAATAAATTAGCGTCTCGAAAGCGAAGCACAAACGGGCTATTAACCCTCGCTTTCACTCTGCATGCTCGCCAAACGGCGATTATGCCAGCCACATAGAACAAACTCGTTGGCTCATTCTTCAATAGGCACGCCGTCACCCCTTGCGGGGCTCCGACTCCTTGTAAGTATATGGTTTCAGGTACTATTTCACCTCCCTAATCGGGATGCTTTTCACCTTTCCCTCACGGTACTTGTTCACTATCGATCATAAGAAGTATTTAGTCTTAGGTCATAGTCGACCTGGCTTCAAACGGGATTTCACGAGTCCCGCCCTACTTAAGAACACGAACCACGGAGAGTTAATTCTTTTCGCTTACCGGGCTATCACCGTCTCTGGCCGAGCTTTCCAGCTCGTTCAACTAAGAAAAAACTTTTTTGACTCCGCCCTGTTAATCTGGCAACAGGCGTTCGGTCTTGCAACACCGGAAAAACATATGGCTCCAGCGCCTTCTGGCACCGACTCGGCGAACCGAGCCAATGCCGCAGTTATTGCGGTTTAGACTTCTCCCCTTTCGCTCGCCACTACTTAGGGAATAATTATTATTTTCTTTTCCTCCAGCTACTAAGATGTTTCAGTTCGCCGGGTGTTCTAGCCCACCTAAAAGGTCGGGCTTCCTCGATCTTCAATCGAGGGGGTTTCCCCATTCGGAGATCCGCGGGTCAAAGGTTGCTTGCCACCTTACCGCGGCTTATCGCAGGCTGCTACGTCCTTCTTCGTCTTCTTATGTCTAGGCATCCACCGTATACTCTTAACGAGATTTTCCCACGCTTTTATTTTTAAATAAAATAAAAAACGTGTCGTATTCCGGACTACAGCCGAGAATAAATTCTCGATCCGAAATACCCTTTCTTATATTTTTACTCTGTGTTTATTGATGTCTTTACTCTAACATGATTGTTAAGGGACTTTTCATAGGGTGCAAAAAAACCGCTTTGAGCGGTTCTAAGTAATCGCAAAATAGCTGATTATCTAGAATCGCTTTTTAACATGGTTTCTTAACTCTTTTCTCATATTATTTTGGCTTCTTATAGCCCTATTAAAACTGATAGTAATTATAGCGTTTTTAAAAATTATGTCAAGGGGGATAAGATGTGTAAAAAATACCAAATATTTGAGTTATAATTTATAAATTTATTAATAATAATTTAACTAATTTAAAAGTAAATTTTAAAATACTATTGACAAATTGTTTATTGTATGATATAATGTATTTAGTAAAAATTAGTTTCTTAACAAAAATATATAATCATGAAAAAAATTAAAAGAATTTTAGGAAAAATAAAAAAAATATGGGCATTTATTATCACCGAACCATATACTGCCGCTATGTTTTTCTCTGCCTTACCAGCACTTTTGGCAACTATATTATTTTACTTTTTATACTTTCAAAAAGTAAATTCTAATCTAGAAACATTAGACTACATAGGAGAATCTGTAGCACAAACATTTTTCATTTTCTTTGTTGTTTGGTTCATTTGCTTCCTATATACGGGAGCTTTATTCGAAAAATTTAAAAAAAAATCTTAACAATCAACAAAAAAAAGTTTACCGCGCGGTAAACTTTTTTTATTTTACGAATACTAATAGTTTTAACCATCCAACATCCTCGCATCATCCATATTTCTCTCGGCGACTTCCTGGCTGATTTCTCCGGCCGAATATAATTCTTTAATATGCTTATCCATAGTAACCATGCCGAAGCTGGCCCCGGTTTCGATTACACTCTTAATTTGCGCTATTTTCCCTTCCCGGATTAAATTAGCTACGGCCGAATTATTAATCAAAATCTCGCGCGCCGCGACCCGACCGCCCTTAACCCGCGGCAAAAGGCGCTGGGAAATAACCGCCGTTAGAACGCCGGATAACTGGGATTTAATTTGCCCTTGCTGATGCGGCGGGAAAATATCAATAATCCGATCAATGGTCTGGGCGGCGTTATAGGTATGGAGCGTAGCGAAAACTAAATGACCGGTTTCCGCCAAGGTAACGGCGGCGGCAATCGTTTCTAAATCGCGCATCTCGCCGAGCATAATCACGTTCGGATCCTGACGCAAAGCATGTTTTAAGCCGGCCGCAAAACTATTCATATCTGTACCTAACTCCCTCTGGACAATCAAGCTCTTGTCGGAAGAAAAAACATATTCAATCGGATCTTCAAGCGTAATGATATTGGCGGCTTGATTCTTATTGATATAATTTATCATCGCCGCTAAGGTCGTTGACTTTCCGCAACCGGTCGGGCCGGTTACTAAAATAAAACCCTGAGGCAAATCTAATAATCGCGTAACAACTGGTGGCATGCCGATTTCTTCCAGAGTCGGTTTACGATTATCAACCACCCGAGCGACAATCGCAATGTTCCCTTTTTCATAAGAAAGATTGATCCGATAGCGATAGCCGTTTACCTGGTAACCCATATCTAAATCGCGCTCGGAAATAAAACGCGTTTTTTGCTCTTTAGATAATAAAGTATTGGCAAACTTTTCTAAATCAGCGGCACTAAGCGGCGAAGCAGCTTCGGGCGCAAAACGAGCGGTCGCAATTAACTCACCGTCAATCCGTAAAACCGGCGGCTGGCCGAAAACTAGATGGAGGTCGGAGGCCTTTTCTTCAGCGGCTAATTTTAAGAGAAAATTTATATCCATATTACCACTTCATTTTTTTTAAACCTTTAGCGGCCGCGTCAACCTGGGCCTCCTGTTTTGACAAGCCCTGGCCGCTCGCTACTAAATCCTCATTTATATATAGACCGACTTTAAAAACCTTGGCATGATCCGGCCCGGACTCTTCCAGAACTTGATAATGCGGCGTAATACCGGTCTTTTCCTGGGCCTTTTCTTGAAAATGCGACTTCGGATCAAGATAGTCGCGATTTTTTAAAATATCATCCAATTTAGAAATAATATTTTTCGTAACAAATTTCTTTGCCGCCGGCATCCCTTGATCAAGATAAATCGCCCCGATTATCGCTTCAACGGCGTTCGCTAAAATAAAATGACGAGACTTCTTATTTTTATCCCGTGCCTCGCCCTTAGATAGATATAAATTATCTTCAATTGCTAACTCCGCGGCGACTTCATATAATTTCTTAGAATTAACTAAAGAAGCTCGCCAATTAGTTAAATCACCCTCCGGAGTATCCGGAAAATTAAGGTATAAAAACTCCGTCACGATAATTTCTAGGACCGCATCGCCTAAAAATTCTAAACGTTCATTATGGCCGATTTTAATCTCCGGATGTTCGTTTAAATAAGACCGATGCACCATGGCTTGTTTTAAAAGCCCTTCGTCCTTGAATTTAACCCCTAAACGTTTCTGTAATTTTAATAATCCATTTATCACCATAAATTAAATTTAATTACTAAAAACAAAGACGCCCGGTTTTCAGGCGCTTTTATTTTCCGACTCGGTCGGAATATCTTTCTCGACTGAAATACCTTTCTCGGTCGGAATATCTTTTGCTTCTTCATCGGCCAGCACTTGGGCTAAACTATCTCCAGCTGCGGCTTCGGCTGCTGCTTGCCGGTCCGCCTCTTTCTTCTTTGCCGCTTCAATTTCTTCTTTATTATCACGAACTTGGATTTCCGGCTTATCATTATATAAGGCGCCCAGGACGCCGTTGATAAACTTCCCGGAAGCATCGCCACCGAAACTTTTTGCGACTTCAATCGCTTCATTAATCGCTACCCGGGGCGGAATCGGGGTATGTAATAATTCATAAATACCGAGCCGCAAAATATTGCGGTCAACGGTCGTAATTTGATCTAAGGGCCATTCGGTCGCATACTTAACGATATACTGATCAATTTCGGCCAAATGCTCACCAACGCCGGCCACAAGATCTTTTACAAAACCGCCGTCATCAAAACTCGGCGCGAAATTAGCAAAATTATCCGCGATAATCCGATCTATCTCGCCGCTCTTGCGGCCGTTAAAATCCCAGGCGAATAGAGTTTGTAAAGCAAGAGTGCGCGCTAAATGACGATTAGACATAAATTATTTCTTCTTAGCCGCTTTAATTTTCACCGGACGGATTTCTTTTCCCTTATAAGATCCGCAAGACGGACAAGCTTTATGCGGTTCAAGCGCCTGGCCGCATTTCGGACACTTATTTAGGGTTTTCTTTTTTAGAGCTAAATGAGCCCGGCCCTGGCGGCTGGAGCTATGGGTCTTTCTTTTTTTAGGGTTAGCCATATTTATTAATTTAATTATTAATTATCTGTCTTCAGTATATCCCAAAATTTATATTAGTCAATCGGGGTTAATCCGAGGGCCTAATTCTTCGGCTTCGGCCCGACGATTTCCTCAAAAGCTTCTTTCTCTATCGTTTCTTTTTCTAATAGAACCGCGACAATCTTTTCCAATTCCGCCTTATTCTTGCTAATAATCTCCGCCGCCTTAGCTTCTCCCTGGCGGATAAAGCCGGAAATTTCTTCATCAATCCTCTCGGCAATCTTTTCGCTATAATCGCGCTGTTCATGGATTTCCCGACCCAAAAAAATCATTTCTTCTTTTTCGCCGTAAGTGCGCGGGCCAAGATTATCGCTCATGCCGAAGTCCGTCACTAAACTTCGCGCCAAAGCCGTCGCCCGCCGCAAATCCGAAGTCGCGCCAGTTGTTACTTCCCCAAAAATCGTCTTTTCTACGAGATGGCCGGCTAAAAGAACCGCGATTTCGGAAATAAATTCGGATTTAGAATGCATGTGGCGATCTTCGGAGGGAACTTTTAGAGTATAGCCGCCAGCCGAACCGCGAGCAATGATTGAAACTTTATGAACCGGATCGGTCCCCGGCAAAAAATGAGCGACCAAGGCATGGCCGGCTTCATGATAGGCGGTAATCTTTTTCTCTTTATCAGTAATCACCCGGCTCTTCCGTTCCGGTCCGATCATAACTTTTTCAATCGCCTCAAATAAATCTTCATTCAAAATTTCTTTCCGATTAGCCCGAGCCGCCAAGATTGCGGCCTCATTCAAGATATTGGCCAAATCCGCGCCGGAAAATCCGGCGGTCCGTTCTGCAATTTTTTTAAGCTCAACGGTTTTAGCCAAAGGTTTTTTATAAGCATGGACATTTAAAATTTCTTCCCGATCTTTTAGGTCAGGCAAGTCAATCGTCACCCGCCGATCAAAACGTCCCGGCCGAAGCAGAGCGGGGTCTAAAACATCCGGACGATTAGTCGCGGCGATAACAATAATATTCTGCGTCGGTTCAAAGCCGTCCATTTCAACCAAAATTTGATTTAAAGTCTGTTCCCGCTCGTCATGACTGCCGCCTAAACCGGCGCCACGCCGTCGACCAACCGCGTCAATTTCATCGATAAAGACAATACAGGGCGCGCTTTTCTTTGCTTTCTCAAATAAAGACCGGACGCGCGAAGCCCCGACTCCGACAAACATTTCTACGAATTCCGAACCGGACATATGAAAAAACGGCACCTGCGCTTCTCCGGCCACAGAACGAGCGAGCAAAGTTTTCCCAGTACCGGGCGCGCCTAAAAGCAGGACACCGCGCGGAATCTTTGCGCCAAGCTCATGAAATTTTTTCGGGAAACGAAGAAACTCCACAATTTCTTTTAGCTCCTCTTTCGCCTCTTTTACCCCGGCAACATCTTTAAAAGTCGTTCGTTTTTTTTCATCCGGCTTAAAATCTTTAGCCGTGGACTGGCCGAAGCTCATCGCCCGAGAATTCGCGCCTTGGAGCCCACGCATCAAGAAAAAAATAAAAAATCCGATAATCAAAAACGGCACCGCGAAAGGAATAATATTAACCAGCCAATAATTCCAACCGCCTTCTTCCTTAACCGAAATCTTAATTCCGGTCATTTTTTCCGGCGCTACTTGGAAATTGCTTAAAAGCGTTGATAAAGATTCTCCTGATTCTTTCTTAACTTTTTCCTGGCCGCCGTCTTTTAAAGAAACTGATAATTCATTGCCGCTAATAATAATTTCTTCAACCTCAGCGGCTTCAATCCGAGCGATCAAAGTTTCTATACCGACCGTTTCGCTTTTTGGCGATTGGTTCGCAAAAGCGCTAAAAACAAGGGCGATTACAAAGAAAATAATCAGAAAAAAAGAAAAATTCCTAATAAGTTTTTTCATGTATTTAAGCTTAATTTGTATCTTTATTATAAGTAAAAAAGCTGGTTTTGGCAACCAAAAACGATTATAAAAACATCCTATGATTTATAATATCCCCTCTTTCAATCTTTTCGCCTGCCGGCCAAAAAAAACAAAAACATCCGGCTTAAGGATGTTCTTGCTATTATCATTTTAAATTTTTGAATTTTATTCTTTCTGCCCTTCGCCCGCTTCTTTCCCCTCTTCTTCTTCTTCTTTTTCTTTATCTTTTTTGGTTTTAGCGGTCTTTTCCGTTTTTTCAGCTTTCGGCTTTCCGGCTGACGCGCCCTCGGCCGCTAATTTCAGGCCTAAGCGATGCTCACTCGGATTAATGCTAACGATTTCAAAATTCTTGATTTCATCGGGCTGGAACAAGGAAGTAATTTTTTCTTTCTCGCCAATCGCCAGCTGGCTAACATGCGCAAGCCCATGGATTTCTTCATCAAGTTTCACAAATAAACCAAAAGGATTAACTTTCAAAATCGTACCCGGTACAACCTGGCCAATCTGATATTTCGCGCTCGCTTCTAGCCACGGATCTTTTAATAATTTCTTAGCGCTTAAAAATACTTTAGCGCCATCAATAGAAATAATTTCCGCTTTAATTTTATCGCCAATCTTATACATCTCGTTCGGCGAATCAATTCTTTGCCAAGCCAACTCGGAAATATGAATCAAGCCCTCAATATTATCGCCAAAAGAAACGAAAACGCCAAAATTAGTAATCGCGGTAATTTTCCCGTCAACAGTTAGGCCGATCTGATATTTATCCAAGGCCGGCTTTTGTTTTCGGTTCCAAACGTCTTTTTCACTAAAAATTATCTTATTATCTTCTTCGTTTAAAGTTATAACCGTAACTTCAAATTCCGAACCGACAAAAGATTTTAATTTTTCCAAGATCTTGCTCTTATCTCCGCCGGAAATGCGCGGATAATTATCCGGCGCCAATTGTGAAACCGGCAAAAAGCCATCAATCTGGCAATAACGGCTCAGTAATCCGCCGCGATTGGCGTCAACGATTTTAACCTTAATCGTGGTCTTATCCTTTAACGCCTGACGCAATTCTTTCCAAGCCTTTTCTTGGCCGACTAAACGGAAAGATAATTCTAATTCTCCGTTTTCATTTTCAGTATCAATCACCGCCGCCTCGATTTCATCCCCCGGCTTTAATTCGGAAAACTCCTTAACTTCATTATAAAGCTCCGGCCCCCGGACGATACCCATCAGAACGCCATCAATATCAAGTTTTACCTCGGCTTTAGAGGCCGCAACCACGGTTCCTTTGATAATATCGCCGACTTGCGGAATTCTAATTTTATCTTTTTCTAATAAGGTCTCAAATTCATCCATCGCCTCGGGCGCTGGAGATTTTTTCTCTTCTTTATCTTTTTCGTCTTTCATATTTTTAGGGTTTTTTGCCTAACAAAAAAATACCCTTAACCCGATTTAATCATCGAGCCCCGCGGCCACCTCCGACCGGCTTTTATTAGCCGCCTTAAAATCCGCAGGGTTTTTAGAGGTGATATATTATTGTTTTTCTAGTATAGTCCGCTTTTTTACTTTTGTCAACCAAATATCATCAACAGTTATTTTGAAAATCAAGCTACTTTCTTTAGTGGCGCTTGCGATTCCTTCTGGCGCTTACCTTTGTGTTCTAACTTTTGCGGTAATAATCCGGGAATGAGTTTAACAAAAACATAAGTCATCTTCGGGTCTTTTTTACTAGCGGCTATACTCTTTTTTGTTAAGTCGTAAAAATAATCTCCCGGATCATCAATATCGGCAATTATTTTTTCCATCTTTCCGTTGGGGCCCGGGACATATTTAACTAACTGCTCTTGATCCTGATCTCGACCACGGAAATGGCCGATCTTAAAAGTTCCTTTACCCCAATCACCAATCTTCACTTTATGCTCTCCATATTCATTAGCTAATTCCAAAACTCTTTCCGGCGCGACAAGCTGGCCTTTAGAATCAAGCAGGGGCTCCCGCCAATTCGTGGAGCTAACGCGTTTATAAGCCTCTTTCATCAACGCCAACTCTTCTGCTCTTTGTTCGTGTTTATCCAGGGCCTTATCCTTCTTGCCTTCTTTGGCGCGCGCTTGATTTATCTTCTTAAAAAGATTAACGATGTCGCTCGGCGGAGTCGAGGACGGAATTCTTGAATCATTTTCTTTATCCTCCTCATTTTCATAATCTTCGCCGGCTAATAGATTTTCAAATTCTGACTGCCGCCGCTGATCTAATTCGTTCTCCTTAGATTCTAAATAAGCAATAAACTTTTTCGCGTCCTTAGGGCTTAAGAATTTTTCAGCGTCGCGCCGCCACTCGGCCGTGATTTCTTCCTCTTCCTGTTCAGCGCGTTCCCCGTCCGATAGCGTTTTTTTATCTAAATCGGTTTCTCCGCGCCCTAAACTAGCATCAACCTGCTCATAAATTTTATCTTCATCAGAAATATCCTCGCCATAAATCTGCTCATTTTCATAAACATCATCTTGGGTCCGAAAAGTGTCCGGTTCTTTTAAGCGCGCCTCATCTTCCCGCCATTCTTCTTGGTCGTTAAGGCCGTCAAATTTTTCTTTAATTTTCAAATTCCGGCCTTTCTCCATAATATCTTCAGATTTTTCATTGGTATTTTTCCCATATTCTTCTGCTTCTTTCCTTTCTAGGCGTTTATCCTCTTGAGGCGTTTTTATTGACTCGGTAAATGATTTGAAAAAATTAAATCCCATATATTTTAGTATTTTAGCGAAAATTTTATTTCCGCTTTCTTAATTTAACCCTACTATTAATCCCTTCAAAAATCAAGGGGCTTAAAACCGAAGGGCTGGGTATAAATAATGCCGGCGACGCCGACAATTTCAGCTCGCACAAAACGGCTTCCAGCCGGAATCTCCGCTCGGGTAATCCGAGTACCGCTATAAATAATCCGGCTTTCTCCTGTAGCCGGATCAAAACTTAGCCAATCAATCCGCTCATAATCGCCGTCAACTGAAATTTCTATAAAATCCTGACCGACTAAAATATTATTAACGGCAAAGTCCGGTTGAGTCCCCTGAGCCGTCGGGCGATAAATATAAAATTCTCCTTTTTCTATGGCCGAGCGAAGCGCGGCCGGAGTAAATTCTTCTAACAAAAAAACATTCCGATTCCAGGCAAAATCTTTTTCTAAATCATGCATATCATCATTCGCAAAGCCCCATACCGGCCGGGCCGGCATTAATTCATATAAAATATTATCCCATAATTCCCGATCGCCGGGGTAACGATCGTTCCGATTATAAATTTCCAATCCGATTAAATTAGGAAAACGATGATAAAAATCTACGTACCAATTTATATCGTGTTCATAGCGCCCAGGATGAAAAAACATAGCCAGGCCGTCTTTCTCCTGAATCGCGACCAAGGCCTCTTCTTCCGTTAAGGCGCCGCCGCCATAATTATTAAAAAGGCTACCAATATGATCAGGATTTGATATTTCATTACCTTCAACCGCAATCATTCCTAAATCTTCCGGCGCGCGATTAAAATCAGCCCAAGACCAAGTCGTCTTACATTCGGTCCGATTATCATGATCGGTAATCGCTAAAATTTTATAACCGCTATTTAAATAAGCATCGATTACTTCGGCCGGTTCGGCCTGGCCGTCGCTAAGCGTCGTATGCGTATGTAAATTAGCGTCATAATACCCAATCTGCTCCCAATTCACATCAGCGTAAGGCGAAATAAAAATAGAAACATCGTTTCGCGCGCCGTTGAATTTAAAAAACAAAACAAAGGCGGCAACCAATAATATCAAAAGGCCGCCGATAAAAAATCTCCTCTGCTTATTTTTCCGAATTCTTTCTTCCATTTTATTACAATCCCATCTTCTCTTTTATTATAGCCCCGCCTTCTCTTCTGATTTTTCTTCTGATTCTGATTTTTCTTCCGGTTTTACTTCTAATTTTATACTGCCTTTTTCTCCTGCCTTCTTGTCTCGAGCAACTGCAAAAATATAGATGATTTCCAAAAGCGCCATAGTATTAACGACTAGAAGCGCAATAAACCAGCCCTTCTCTTTTCGGCGCGCCGCTTTCCAGAGCGCTACGCCCTTCCAGGCCAGGGACCAGGCCGCAATCAGGGCTAAAAGCCAAGGCCGACCCTGGATTGATTCAAAGGTAATTAAATTCATATTTTTTAGATTATTATTTAAATTATTTTTCTTATGTATATTATACCATTTTATTAATCTATTGCCGAATTCTGCCTGTTATTTGGTTTCTTGTTTGGAAGATTTAAATAAAATTATGTGATGATAATTTCTGAGCTAAAATAAAAAAGGCAGTAACAAATATCACCGCCTCTTTTTGTAAATTCTATCATTTACCTCGTCGAAATTGAGAGCCATAAAACTTCCTCTTCCCTTTTTTCGGTTTATCTGACTTATTATGCGATCCTCCCCGAGAAGATCTTTTTATTTGCGACCGGCGAGCCGGCGGCGCATGTTCTTTAGATAATTTAACAAATTCCGTCCGCCTAATATTCTTATTAATCAATCGCTCAATTTCTTTAATTTCTCGATACTGGCTAGCGGTAGCGAAAGTAATAGCCTTTCCTTTTTTATCCGCTCTTCCGGTGCGTCCGATGCGATGGACATAGTCTTCGGAGTTATCAGGCAGATTATAATTAACGACTAATTCAATATCATTAATATCCAGCCCACGAGCGGCGACGTCAGTTGCCACTAAAATACGTTTCTTTCTAAATTTAAAAGCGTTAAGCGCTTCTCGACGACGACCTAAAGATAAATTTGAATGAATTTCTGTCGCCTGATGGCCGGTCGCCTGTAGTTTAAGGGTTAAAGTTTTTACACCGTGCTTAGTTCTAACAAACACTAAAACCGAGCCAGTATATTGAGCTAGTATTTTTTCTAAATGAGCCAAGCGTTCTTCACTATTGATGATAAATATTTCTTGATCTACTTGGGAAGCGGTTGTCCCTGACGGCGCAACCTCAATACTAACCGGCAACTTCATGTACTCCGTAGCAATTTTAACAATCGCCGCCGGCATGGTCGCAGAAAATAGCATTGTTTGCCGCTCTTTCGGTAATTGGCTTAATATTTCTTTTATCTGAGGCGCAAATCCTAAATCCAGCATCATATCCGCTTCGTCTAAAACTAAAATATTTATTCTATCCAATTTTATAGTTCGACGCTTTAAATGATCAATTAATCTGCCGGGAGTAGCAATAACAATATGAGGGTTTTTACGGAGACAAAAAAGCTGACGATCTAAAGACTCCCCGCCGATTAAACTCGCGGTTCTGAGACCTAAAGGTTGACCAAGTTTTTTTAAACTTTCTTCTACTTGTAGCGCGAGTTCGCGCGTCGGGGCGACAATTAGCCCTTGCCCTTTCGTTGCACCTAAACGTTGCAACATCGGAATGCCGAAGGCAAAAGTTTTTCCGGTGCCGGTTTGCGCTACGCCAATTAAATCCTGGCCACTGAGTGCGGTCGGGATGGTTTTGGCTTGAATCGGCGTCGGCGTCTTAAGATTAAGTTTAACCAACACTTCTAAAATTGATTTACTAATACCTAAATCCGTAAATTGCGTTAAGGGCGGAAGATCTTTTTTGTCGACAGGCGGCGCGACTTTAATAATATTTTTCATAAAAAAAATAAATGACCCGATTTTTCAAGGTCACTTATTATATGACAAAGATTCGAATCTTAATTTAATAAATTAAGACTAGCACGTAATTAAAATTATCTATTCCCGCGACTGCCTCAGCACTGCAAGGAATATGAAGAAAAATGTACGGAATATTGGATGACGGCTCTAAATTAGACAAAACCCTATACATAAGGGCGTTGCAACAATAGGTTCCGGCCGATTCAGATAATTTTCTTTCGAATTTAATATTCAAATTCTTAAAATTCTTAAGCATGGCTTCTATGTCCCACTGAGCCAAATTTGTTTTTTTAGTCGCTCGAGAAGAAAATCGCGAATCCAATCTTTTCTTTTGTTCAAAGTCTAAACAATACTTTCCCTCTGACCAATTGATTGATGAAGTTTCAATTCTCAGACCTTTAACATCAGATGCCATTCCTAAGGAAATAATAGCTATTGCGTTAAGAGACCGAGCAAATTTAACAGTATTTAAACCAAAATTTTCAGCGCCGTCGCCAAAAGTGCGCGGCGGAAAAATTAAAGAGTAAAGATATAATTCACCGAGGACACTATGGCTTTTGAGAAATTGTTCGGTCGGATTAACTTTATAGTCGCCGAAAGGATAAAATCCAGTAATAAGAATATTTTTCATGTTTATAAATTTTTAAAGTTCTTAATGGATTATTATAATGAGAATCCGCTCTAAAGTCAATGATGGATTAACAAATGTTTGGCTAATAAAAAATGCCTTAATCTAAAGGCATTTTCTATTCGGGGTTATTTTTGTGAGCTGGTTATAAAACCAAGCTAATGTTTAATTTCAACAATCCGGTACCAATCATCTTTTATTTCAATATATTGATAATCATTCAAAAGAATAAGTTTATTTTTAGTATTATAGTTATGAGCCAATCTTTGATTAAGATAGCGTTCTTTAAAATGCCGGCTGCCCCAATGAGGCAAAACAACAAAATCTACCAAACCTAAACCTTTATATCCTTTTAACTTTGGCGCTTGCTTCGCGTTGTCTAATCTGTAAGTGGGATAAATATCCGGACCGGCCACAATAGACCCGGCGCTGGTACCGATATAAATTTTCCCGGCTTTTACCGCATTTCGGAATATACCGATAGACCGACTGAGTTGAATTTGTTGCAAAAGATAAAAAGTATTGCCACCGCTAAAATATATAACATCCGCTTTCTTAACTTCTTTGGCTATGGACATTTTAGTTTGTCCGGTTACCGTATAATCAGATACTACAAAACCGGCTTTAACCAAGGCGTCTCTATCTTCTCTCTGCCAACGTTCACCGAGCTTTAATTCACAAGCGGTATAAATATAAAGCAGCCGCCTATTTTTTGCTCCGCCAATTTTTTTAGCTATATCTTTAGCGACAAAATTAACGCTGGAGGTGAGAAAAATTTTTTTAGTCATAGTAGAATTACTTATCTGAATTATATTTCAAATTAATTTTCTTTATCTCTTCCCTTAATCAGCTCCTCCGCTCTGTTCAACAAACTTTTAGCATCAGTCAAGGCTTGTTTTAATTCGACTTCAGAAATACTGGCTAAATTACCATAATCAAAACGATTTCTTTTCTGGCGCATCTTTTGAATTCTTTGAAACTCATTACTCATCTCACCGCTCAACAATTCTCCAGCGGCGTTAATGGTTAAATAATGATGCCCCTCTGAACTTTTCTTAACCCGATACCCAAATAACCATAAAATAACCTCGCAACCCATACGAATAGAATCGTAAAGATTAGTATAAATAATATCCTCATCTCCTGCGCCCGACAAATTTTTAACGGCAAAATTAAAAATCCGACGAGCTTTTTCTTGCCTATTTTTAATATCCACCAAAGAAACGGTTATTTTTTCAATTTGGTTATTATTTAATAAATTCATCGGGATTGCCTTTTAGAGAAATTAATGGGGAGGAAAAAATATTTACAAAAAAGCTATTATTTTCCTTGATATTTTTTTCAACTTCCGCGCGACTAAAAAGATGATAGCTTATCTCTCGATCAATCTCTTCTTCAACTTCACTTATTTCATTAATTAAAATGTCCTGATCTATTTCGCCGATCAGTAATAAGTCAACATCGCTATCTCTATTCTCTTCATTCTTTGCAATTGAACCGAAAAGAAAGGCATATTCTAAACCGACAAGCTTGCCGACCATATTCTTCAGTTTAAATTCGATTCCTATAGTTTTAGAAATAATACTTTTTAACTCTGCGAAAAGATGGTAATTTTTATTTAGTTTAAAAAAACGCATATTGCCTTTACGCTCATCTCGCAAAACTCCCTGCGCTACAAGATCATTTAATTGTCTTTGATAGTAACTTGGCTCTTTGTTTAAAATTTTAGCGATTTCTCGCAAGTAATATTCCTTTTCCGGATTGGCGAAAAAAAGTCCTAGAATCTCCCCTTTCCCATTTTCTATAAAATTTATCATAATTTAATATTATATTATTTATATATACAATCGTATACATATTGTATACGTTATTATAAATAATGTCAAACCAACAAAAAATAGACTAATATCAGTCTATTTGATGTGCTTGAGCGGGTAACGGGAATCGAACCCGTCTCTCGACCTTGGCAAGGTCGCATAATAGCCACTATACGATACCCGCAATAATTATTCGTGGTGGTCCAGGTGGGAATCGAACCCACATACCTTTCGGCACAGCATTTTAAGTGCTGCGTGTATACCAGTTCCACCACTGGACCAATCTATGCTCTTTTGTTTTTATTAATATTCCTGCCACGCCAACATAGCGCCGGCCGGCGAATCTTGTGGAGATGATGGGAGTTGAACCCATGTCCAACCGGTTCCACCGAATATATTTACAAGGATAGGCCGATTTATTTTTTTAACCTCAACCATCAAAACCGGGCGAAAAGCGATTGAGGCGATCTTCCTATTTGTTTCAATATTCCCCGGAAAGAGCAAAGAATATCTATCCTCATGTTTATGACACCGGCCGTCGCTTATGAAGACTCAGCGCGACCGATGGCTATGGCTTATTTATTAGGCCATAACTGGAGCGTAACTTGGGCAAGCCCAAGTGAACGCTTTTGCCGTTTTGGCATTTGTGTTTTTTTAACCGGTTTAACGCGGCGGTTAAGCGCGCCTTGAATATCCGACAGAAGGTCCGGCTGTCGATGCCTGGCATCCCCGAAACTTCCCTCTTTTATAGGGAGCGTCCGCTATAAACTTAAACGTAAGCCCCCTGCTCTATTTTCTCTTTGTTATTTTCTCTTTGTCAAAGACCTCAGTCGCCGGTCAACTTCCCGTCTCTTTATTGTTTCCCGCTTATCATATTTCTTCTTGCCTCGGGCGACCGCGAATTTAAGCTTGAGAAAACTATGATTAGTATATATTTTGAGCGGGATTAGTGTCAAGCCCTCGGCCTGTTTTTTGCCTAATAAATGAGCGATTTCATTCTTCTTCAAAAGCAGTTTCCGCTCCCGGCGCTGATTATAATCCGGCATAATTCCAGCGTTCTTATAGGGAGAAATCTGGCAATTTATCAAATATAGCTCGGCTCGTCCATTCTTGGTTCGGGGAGAAATAAAGCTCCCCTTTAGGCTTAGCTGTCCAGCTTTCGCCGCCTTAACTTCATGGCCTAACAAAACCAACCCGGCTTCATGTTCGTCCAGGATTTCATAGTCAAAATTAGCTTTCTTGTTTATCGCCAGGTTGGGCATAGTTCCATTCTTTTAATTTAGCGATTACTTTTTCATTAGTTAAAATATTCTTTAAATAAGACGTATAGCCCGGTTCATCAAGCATCTTAGAGACGTCTTTATTATCCGCATACTGCTTTTTCAGTTCCGCCAATTTATTTTTTATCTCATCTTCGGTCGGTGAAATTTTCTCGACAACCGCTAGCTCCCGGATAGCTAATGAGGATTTAACCCTTTTAACCGCGTTCGGCAGAAGCTCAAGCTTTAATTCGTCCTTGGTCTTTTTCAAATGCTGGAGATAATCATCAAATTTTCCGCCCTGACGGATAACGCTTTGCTCTAATTCAGCTAATATATTCCGCGATTCACTTTCAAGCAATACTTCGGGCAAATCGCCGAATTTAGTATCGTCAATAATCTTAGTTAGCATTTCCGCTTCGTTTTTTAACTCTGCCTGGCGCTTCTTTTCATTCAACAAGCTCTCGCGCAAATTCTTCTTTAACTCCGCTAAATCCTTTAGGCGGAAAAAGGTGGCAAACTCATCGTTTAATTCCGGCAAAGTCCGGCTATATACTTCCTTTACTTTGATTTCAAATTCAACCATCTTTCCGGCGATATTTTTCTGATGGTGGTCAGTCGGATAAGGCAAGGAAAATTTCCGTTCCTCGCCTTTTTTCGCCCCGATTATCTTCTTATCAAATCCGGCGACAAAATATTCCTTCCCAATCATAATCGCCATGTCCTTATGCTGGCCATCCTCCAAAGGGACTTTATCTAAAAACATCTTGATATCAACCGTTACCTTGTCGCCGTCCTCAACCGGCCGATCCGCCAAAGCTTCAGCCGCGCGCATTTCCCGCAAATCATCCAAAGATTTTTCCAGTTCCTTGTCGCTCACTTCCGGCGCATCAATTTTTATTTTCAAATCTTTATACTTTCCTAAAGCGACAGTCGGTAAAATTGATAAGATAACTTTATATTCCAAAGGATTATCCGGCGCCAATTTAGTTACATTAACATCGGGCTGGCCGACCGCCTGGGTGCTCATCGTGTTCTTTTCAATCGCTTCGTCAATCGTCTTATTGATCGCGATATGCGCCGCCTGCTCTAAAATCGTCATCTCACCAATCTTCTGTTTTAAAATTTCATAAGGAACCTTGCCCGGTCGAAAACCTTCTATCTTTACTTCTTTTGAAACTTTTTCCGCGCCTTTAGTTATATAAGGGGCGAATTCCGCCGCACTTAACTCCACAATTAATTCTATTTGTGATTTTGGTAATTCTTTTTTAGTAATTTGCATAATACTAATTTAGTTAAAATATCCGGCGCAAGCCCCGAATATAATAATTTATTTACATCAACAACAAACCGACTATCAATAAAGCTACAATATTCAAAACCTTAATCATCGGATTGATTGCCGGGCCGGCCGTATCTTTATAAGGATCGCCGACCGTATCACCGGTAACCGCCGCTTTATGCGCATCCGAACCCTTGCCGCCGAAATGCCCGGACTCAATATATTTTTTCGCATTATCCCAAGCGCCGCCGCCCGAAGTCATAGACACCGCAACAAAAATTCCGGTAATAATTGAACCGACCAACAATCCGCCTAAAGCCTCAACGCCTCTTCCGGTCCCAAACAAATTAAACCCAAAACCGACCGCAATCGGCACGACGATCGGAATTAAAGCCGGAATAATCATTTCTTTAATCGCCGCTTTGGTCACAATATCAACCGTCCGCCCATAATCCGGTTTTTCCGTATTATTCATAATTCCCGGCTTCTCCTTAAATTGCGCCCGCACATCCTCTACGACCGAACCGGCCGCGCGGCCGACCGCCTTCATCGCCATGGCACCGAATAAATATGGAAGTAAGCCACCGATGAATAAGCCAATTAAAACATAGGGGTTATCTATTAAAAATTCCGCCTGGCCGCCGCCGTCTTTTATTTTGTAAGTAAAATCCGCGAACAAAACTAAAGCCGCTAAAGCCGCCGAACCGATCGCGTAACCTTTAGTTACCGCTTTAGTCGTATTTCCGACCGCGTCCAAGGGGTCGGTAATATTCCGAACATCTTCGCCAAGCTCCGCCATCTCCGCAATCCCGCCGGCATTATCAGTAATCGGGCCATAAGCGTCAATCGTCACAATAATCCCGGCCATAGAAAGCATGGCCATGGCCGCAATCGCGATTCCATATAAACCAGCCAAAGAATAAGCGCCTAAAATCGCGGCCGCGATCACGATAATCGGCCAAGCCGTAGATTTCATAGACACTGCCAGGCCAGCAATCACATTTGTGCCGCTACCGGTCCGGGAAGCTTCAGCAATGTCCTTTACCGGCCGAAACTTGGTCGAAGTATAATACTCGGTAATGACAACTAGTAATCCGGTTACCGCTAAACCAATCAAAGCCGCCAGATAAACTTTTCCGCTTAAAGCGACATCAACGATAAAATATTTAGTAATCGGATAAAAAGCAAGGGCTGCTAAAACTCCGGCCGCAGTCAACCCTTTATACAAAGCCCGCATAATATTCTGACTTTTCCCGAGCCGAATAAAAAATATCCCGATAACCGAAGCAATTATCGAAACCGCTCCCAAGATTAACGGATACAAAATAATATTAGCGTCGCCTTTAAAAGTAAGGGAGCCAAGAACCATGGCGGCGATAGAAGTCACGGCGTAAGTTTCAAATAGATCTGCTGCCATCCCGGCGCAGTCGCCGACATTATCACCAACATTATCGGCAATCACTGCCGGATTACGCGGATCATCTTCCGGAATATCTGACTCAACCTTGCCGACCAAATCAGCGCCAACATCGGCCGCTTTGGTATAGATACCGCCGCCCAAACGGGCAAAAATAGAAATCAAAGATCCACCGAAAGCAAAACCAATCAAAGCATGAAGATCATGAGTTAAAAAATAAAAACCAGCCGTGCCTAAAAGAGCTAGCCCGACCACAAGCATGCCAGTAACGCTCCCTCCCTTAACCGCGACATTCAGGGCCTTTTTTATTCCTCCACGCGCCGCTTCCGTAGTTCGAACATTCGCTCTGACGCTCACATACATTCCAATATAACCGGTTAAAGCCGAAAGGCCGGCCCCAAGAATAAAAGCAATCGCCGTTAACCAGCCCAGCGCCGGAATAAAACCAATGATTAAAAATAGGACGACTGCGACCAAGGCCACTGATTTATACTGGCGATTCAAGAAAGCTTTGGCGCCGGCTTGGATCGCCGCCGCGATTTCTTTCATTTTTTCATTGCCGCCAGAAAGGCGCAAAATCGAAGCGATAACAATCGTGCCATAGATCAGCGCGACTAAAGCGCTCCCAAGAATCAATAAATTGGTTAGCATATTTTTATGGTTTTAATTATAAAATCTATTTTGTTTTTTTGGCTGCCGATTTTTTTTCTCCGGTCTTTTTTTCTTTTTTCGGCGCCTTGTCTTTTGTCTCATCCTTATCTCCGCCTTTTTTATTTTCTTCTTTTTCTCCGCCCTTGTTTTTTTTCTCTTTTTTGTCTTTCTTATTTTCTTGTTCTGTCTTCTCTGCCTTTTCTGCTTTTTCCTTTTTCTTTTCCTCTCCATTTACAACTTCCGGCTCGCCGGCAACCGCTTTGGCCATCCCCGATTCCTTTTCGCCTTCTTCCTTAACTTTTTCTTCGCCTTCTATCTCTTCACTGCCGATAACTTTCTTTTCTCCATCTTCCGTTGCTTCAATAATATCAATTTTCCAACCGGTCAAACGCGCCGCCAAGCGGACGTTCTGGCCGGCCTTGCCGATCGCTAAAGATAATTTATCGGAAGAAACCTTAACCGTCGCCTTGTGCTCGGCTTGATCAAGTTCAATCGCCATTATTTTTGCCGGCGCTAATGCGTTAGCAATAAATTTTTCCGGATCATCATCATATTCAATAATATCTATCTTTTCGCCGCCAAGTTCACTAATAATCGTCTGAACACGACTACCACGCTGGCCGACACAGGAACCGACCGGATCAACATTCTCGGCATCCGTCCAAATCGCAACTTTGGAACGCGAACCCGCTTCCCGCGCCACCGCCTTGATTTCCACCAAGCCGTTAGCAATTTCCGGAATTTCTAAATAGAAAATTTTACGTAAAATCTCTTCGCTCCGGCGCGACAAAATTATTTCCGGCCCTTTATGTCCTTCTCTAACTTCTTTAATAAAAACCTTTACCCGATCATTCGGATTATAGCGCTCGGTATAAATCTGTTCTTCGGCCGGCAATAGGCCAATCGCCTTGCCTAAATCAACAAAAACAAAACGTCCTTCTCGGCGCTGGATAATACCGGAGACGACTTCATGCTCCTTGCCTTTGAATTCGCCAAAAATCATATCCCGTTCCATTTCCCGAAGTTTCTGGATAATCACTTGTTTCGCAGTTTGCGCGGCCATCCGGCCATAAGTATCCGGAATCGGCAGTTCGGTCTTAATTTCGTCACCAACCTTGGCCTCATGTTTTAAAATTTTAGCTTCTTTAAGCTGAATATCCGTTTTTGGATTAAATTTTTTCTTTTCTTCCTCCCCTTCCTCTCCCTCGGCCGTGGCCTCTTCGCGCGGCAAACGCGATTCCCGATTTTCCCTTAATTCATCCTTGTTCAATTCCTTGGGGTTAGGATTATATAAATTCTTCAACATTTCTGCTTCTTCTTCGGCCGGCAAATCTTCCACAACCGTCTTAACGTCAAAAACCTCCGAGCTTCCGGTTTCCGGATTGAATTTAATCTGGATATTCTGGTTTCGTTCACCGTAATCCTTGCGATAAGCGGCGGCTAAAGCCAGCTCAACCGCGGCAATCACGGATTCGTAATCAAGGTTTTTTTCCTCGCATAGCTGCTTGATTGCAGCGCTTATTTCTGACATATTTTTTCGGGCCCGCTAAAGCAGGCGTTAAATATTTAAATAAAAAGCTAATTGTAAGAACAACTAGCTTCTATATATAGAATAACATATTTAAGGTTTTTGTAAAGCCCGGCGCGATATAAAAACTAATCGGCTTAATTCGGGCCGTAAGGACTATAAAACGTCGGATCAACCGCATTAGTTACGGCCCGGTTTAAAATAATAATCAAATACCGCGTAATCGTCCAAGCCGCTAAAATGATAACTAATCCGATTATTCCATTTTTCAATAGCCCGACCGCTTTTTTAATCTTTTCCTCATTACCGGCTGAAGTCATGTACATAAACCCGGCGGCAATAGTCAGGCCCAAAAAAATTATGCCTAAAAATTCTAAAACAATCCTAATTATGTTGGCAATGGTAATTCTGATATCAGTCGGGGTGTTGTCGCCATAGGCCGTAGTTCCAACCTCACTTAATCCGATTTGGCTATCAAGCAAGCTTTGGTCAGCTAAAACCGGATGGAATCCGAAAATAAAAACTAAAGAGAAAAATGACAAGAATATCCCGGCCAAAAGCTGTTTTTTGATAATAGACATATCTTTTTACAATTATGATATAATTATATCAGGCCTTAATATTATATAAAAATAAACCCGGAAATACAAGCCGGGAACGAGCCGGAAAAATCGTCGCGTCAAAAACCGGACTGACGAAAAATTCTGTCTTACTAAGGTCTTTGTTATAAAAAAATGAATTTAGGAAAAAAAGTCGCCCATAATACCCTACTTCAAATAATCGGCAAAATAATTTCTACAATTTTGGGCCTTTTCGCTTTAGCTATAATTACCCGGCAACTCGGGCTCGGCGGTTTCGGCGAATACACGACCGTCTTAACCTTCTTAACTTTTTTCGCAGTTATCGGCGACTTAGGTCTAACCCTGGTAACGGCCCAAATGATTAGCGGCCGCAATGAAAATGAAAATAAAATTTTAAATAATCTTTTCGGCCTGCGCCTGGTTTCCGCTATTTTAATTTTAGCCTTAGCCCCTCTAACCGTCTCCTTCTTCCCTTATAGCCCGGCCGTAAAATTCGGCGTCCTGATTTCTTTAGGCGCTTTTTTATTCCCGGCTTTAAACCAAATAATCATCGGCCTATTCCAAAAAAAATTAAGCATGGGTCGGGATGTTTTGGCGGAAACTATTAGCCGCCTGACTTTAATCGCCGGAATCTTAGTGGTCCGTTCGTTTGGCGGCGGCCTAAACGGCATCTTAATCGCCACGCTAATTTCGGCTGGAGTAAATTTTATTTTTCATTATTTCCTTTCTCTTAAATTTGCTTTTATCCGACCGGAATTTGATTGGGTAATCTGGAAAAAAATCTTTAATAAATCCTGGCCCTTGGCGATAACTATTGTTTTAAATTTAATCTACCTACGAGCTGACACCTTGATCCTGTCTTTATTCCGCAGTCCGGAAGAAGTCGGCCTTTACGGCGCGACTTATAAAATTATAGATGTCCTGACTGCTATCCCTTTTATGTTTGCTGGGCTGCTCCTGCCAATTTTAACCGCGGCTTGGGAAGAAAATAATCAAACTTATTTTAAAAAAGTTCTGCAAAAATCTTTCGACTTTATGGCAATTGGCGCGCTTCCCTTGATTGTCGGCGCACAATTCTTAGGCCGACCGATAATGGCTCTAGTCGCCGGTCCGGATTTCGCAGCCGCCGGGAATATCTTGCGTGTCCTAATTTTAGCGGTCGCCGCAATTTTTTTAGGCACAATTTTTTCCCATGCGGTCATCGCTTTAGACCGGCAGAAAAAAATGATTGGCTTTTATATGTTCACTAGTTTAAGTTCTCTGGCCGCTTATTTTTTCTTAATTCCCCGTTTTTCTTATTTCGCGGCCGCCGGAGTAACTATTTATAGTGAAGTGATGATCGCCATTTTTTCCGCTTATTGCGTATTTAAATACAGCCGTTTCTGGCCAAAATTAAAAATAACCGCTATTTCTCTTCTAAGCAGCGCCCTAATGGGAGGATTTTTATACTTCTTTGGTCCGCGTTGGTCAGGAACGATTATCGGGCTTCTCGCTCTACTTATTCTATCCGGCCTAATCTATTTTGCCGGCCTGCTCTTGCTCGGCGGAATTAAAAAAACGGATTTACAGATGATTTTTAAAAACCAAAAAAAGAGTTCGGGCCCAGTTTATGGCGGAGAAAATTTATAAACTTAAATTTTGATATCGCTTGAACGCGCTTGACTTTCATCTTTTAATAATGGAGTATTCTTATTATGAAAAATTTAACGAAAAAAAATCTTCCCAATATCCCAGCAATGGGCGGCGTCCCGGAAATTATCGCGGAAACCGAGGACTATTTAGTAATCAATAAGCCGGCCGGACTAGCAGTCCATGGCGGCGGAAATTTAAAAGAGGCAACTTTGGCCGACTGGCTGATTGCGCGCTATCCGAAAATAAAGGCCGTCGGCGATGATCCGGCGCGGCCGGGCATAGTCCATCGCTTAGATAAAGAGGTTAGCGGCTTAATGGTTATTGCTAAAAATCAAAAAAGTTTTTTGGGTCTTAAAAAACAATTTCAAGACCGGACAATTATTAAAGAGTATGTAGCTCTGGCGCATGGCCAAATTTCTAAAGAAGACGGGGAAATAAATTTTCCGATCAAGCGCTCCAGCGAGGGTTATAAAATGGCCGCCCTGCTTTAGGCGCCGCTGAGCTATTAACGCGCCGCCAGCCGAAAAACCGGGACCAAGGAAATATTAAGGGAGTATTCGCCGCTCGGGACGCCTTGACTGAATTCCAAGTGATAAAAAGATTTATTAACTACACGCTTATCCGGATTAAGATAAAAACCGGCCGGACCCATCAAATCCGTGTCCATTTTTTCGCTTATGGGCATCCTTTGGCCGGAGATGGACTTTATTTCACTAAAAAAAGCCAAATTGCCAACAAAAAACTAAATTTAGGCCGAATTTTCCTCTTTGCCGACCACCTTTCCTTTCTTAATCTTAAGGGAGAAAAACAGGATTTTCGGCTTGATTTTCCACCCGAGCTAAAAGCCGCTTTGCCAAAAAATTAAAATTAATGTTAATCATAAAAACTAAGGCCAGTTTTCTTCCCGCCAAATCCCTTTACGCCAAGTTTTTTTTCTTATATAATATAAACTACAATTAAACAAACTAATAAATAACCTTATGAAAAAATTCATGAAAAAAATGCTTTCCCGTAAAAATTTTACGCGAATCATTTTGCCGATTATCTTGGTGATAATCTTAGCGATAATCGCTTTAGTATCTTTCCGTTCGCCGGAAAAAACTATTAATAAATCCGAAGCCGGCGCTCGGGCGGAAAAATTCATTAATGACTTTCTGATGGAAAGCGGTACTAAGGCCACGGTTAAAGAAATAACCGAAGAATACGGCTTATATAAAATGCAGATCGATATCGTTAGCGATGTCGTTGAATCTTATCTATCTAAAGACGGAAAACTTTTCTTTCCGCAAGCTCTAGATATCGATGAAATAAATAAAACCCAAGCGGCAGCCGGAGAAGCAGCGGCCGGCGGCGAAGGCGCGACCGTAAGCGTTAAAAACGATAAACCGGTTGTCGAACTCTTTATTATGAGCTATTGCCCTTATGGCACCCAGATCCAAAAAGGAATCTTGCCGGTTTTAGAAACTCTAGGAGAAAAAATTGATTTCGAGCTTAAATTCGTTGATTACGCGATGCATAGTAAAGAAGAACTGGATGAAAACTTAACCCAATATTGTATCCAGAAAAACGAAGCAGAAAAATTAAATGATTATTTAACTTGTTTCTTAGCTGAAGGCCAGTCCGCTTCCTGTATAAGCGAAGCCGGAATTAAAAAATCCGCGCTTGATTCCTGCATCTCCGCAACTGACAAGCAATACAAGATTACGGAAAACTTTAATAACAAAGTTGGCTATCAAGGCAACTACCCCGGCTTTGACGTTAATAAAGCTGACAACGAAAAATACGGCGTAGCCGGTTCTCCGACTTTGATTATCAACGGTCAGGAAATTAGAAGCAACCGCGACTCGGCGAGCTTACTACTAACGATTTGCGATGCTTTCAATAACCCGCCAGCCGAATGCGCCACGACTCTTTCCCCAGCTTCTCCGACCCCCGGCTTTGGCTTTGATACTACGACGAATACTGTCGCCGCCAGTTGTGAATAATTATCGGTTATCCGCAAAATTATTTAATAATCATCATTGGATTATATTTTAAAAACCACCGGCCTGATAGCCGGTGGTTTTTATGATCCATTAATTCCTGTTTCCTTTTCCAATAACTGCTCAAAAAATTGTCTTTTAAATTTAAATCCGGCCGCGCCATTTTTCCGCCGCCAAAATTTTCTTAATCGCGATAATATAAGCCGCCTGGCGCAATGTAATCTTCCCGCCGCTTGCCGAATATTTTTTATAAATCCGTTGCCAATTTTCAATCATCTTCTTTTCTAAAAGCCCGCGCAAATATTCTTCGTCTAAAATCTGACCGGTTCGATTCTGCGCCCACTCAAAATAACTCACAATCACGCCGCCGGAATTAGCTAAGATATCCGGCACAATTATTTTTTTATTCGCCGCCAAAATCTTATCGGCCTCATTGCTTACCGGGCCATTCGCCAATTCTACAATATAATCCGCTTTAATCTTAGCGGCGTTATCGGCAGTAATCTGATTTTCTAAGGCCGCCAAAACCAAAATGTCCGTTTCTAGCTCTAGAAGTTCAGCATTACTTACCGGACTCCCGCCCGCATATTCGCCAACCGGCCGGCCGCTATTTTTTAAGGCAATCAGTTCTTTGATATCCAATCCGGATTCATTATAAATCCCGCCCCGGCTATCAGAAACGGCGATAATCTTGTAGCCGTCATTAAATAATTTTTCCGTCATAAATAGACCGGCGTTCCCAAACCCCTGAATAACGACTTTTATCTCTTTTTTGCCCGGCAAAAATTGCTTGGCCGCTTCCTTAACCACTAAATAACCGCCTTGCGCGGTTGCGTCGGCGCGCAAAGTGAGCCCGCCGAGTTCAAGCGGCTTGCCGGTGATCATCCCGGGTTCATGCCGGCCATTAATCTTCTCAAATTCATCAAGCATCCAGCCCATTACCCGGCTATTAGTATAGACGTCTGGCGCCGGGATATCCTTATCAACACCTAAATGCTCATGAAAAGCAGCTATATACTTCCGGCTCACTTCTTCAATTTCCGAATCGTCAGCCGCTTTCGGATCAAATTTAACCCCGCCTTTAGCGCCACCATAAGGAATATCGGCCAAAGAATTTTTTAAAGCCATCCAAAAAGCCAAGGACTTCACTTCGTCTTCGCTCGCTTCCGGATGGAACCTGATTCCGCCCTTGCCCGGACCGAGCGCTTCATTAAAAACTATCCGCCAGGCCGGATATTTTTTCCCTTTAATTTCTAGTTCGGAATAATTAGTTTTTACCGGCTCCAAAAGAACGCTCATTTCTTGATCGCTGATATTTTCTAGGGCCTGGATTTCTTTTAATCGCTCTAAATTGTCATTAAAAATACTCATATAAATACTAAATAATCTGTTTTATTAAAACCATTTACCCGATAAAAACTAAGCAACATTCCGGCCAATTAGCGCCTTTTAATCCCATAAAAAATCAGAGCTTATCATCTCTCCCGATAAAAACTCCGATTAATTATTATTCTATTTAAGAAAAGCTTCAATATCCGCCCGCAAAGCTTCTTTATTCTTCATCCCGACAAATTCCGCAATCACTTTCCCATCTTTAAAAAGTTTCATGTTCGGAATGCTTTGGATCTGATACTCCGCGGCCAATTCCTGGTTAGCCACTTCTTCCGTGTTCACTTTAACAATTTTTATTTTTCCGGCCATCTCGGCGGCTAAATCATCTAAAATCGGGCCCATCATCTGGCAAGGCATGCACCAGGTCGCCCAAAAGTCCACCAAGACCGGTATCGCGCTCTCCAGGACTTCAGCGGCAAAATTTTCTTTATTCACTTCTAAGGCTTTAGACATATTTTTTCTTTTTTACTGCCGTTCTTTTTTACCCCCTTATCCAAAAGAAGGCATAAAAGAGCGATACTAGTAAATTTTATTTATTATTTATTATTTCTTTAAATATTTTTTCCATTTTTCCCTTATCAATCTTATCACGACCGGTTAAACAATGCCCGAGCTCGTCCGACACAATTTTTTCCATTAAAGAAGACAGAGCTGAACGAGCCGCTTTAAGCTGAATCAGGGGAGAAAAACAATCCCGTCTCTCATTAGCCAACATCTTTTTCACTCCTTCTAGTTGGCCAATAATATTATTAATTCTTTGTTCGCTGGTCTTGGTTCTGGTGATTTTTTTCATATTTATTATTATACTATACGCCCCCTGGGGGTGTCAAGGAGGCAAATAATAATTCCTAAGCTACAAGAAATCTGTAAAATTATATGATAATAATTCCTGGACTAATAAAAATGAGCTATTTGAATAGCTCATTTTTTACGCTTTTCGAAATTCATCCCGATATTAACCCCCTGACTTACCCATAGGGTTAGGTTAGGTTATTTTATTCTCGCTTAATCAGCGCCGGAATAATATTTTCATGGTGCTTACCACCGTTAAATGGAACAAACCTAAATGGCTTCTTGTGCCCACCACTGTATTTCCCAATGCAAAAATATTTATTATGCCCGTCTTTACTATCAGTACGAAGATAGTGCTTAAACAATTCTCTGCCTAAAATTTCCAAGGTTAAAAGAATTTCTAATACCTGATTGGCTGGCATCCGCCAAGCATCCGATGAAATTTCCTCTTCTTCTTTTTCCAGGGAATAATTGAACATAAAATTATTCAAACTCACCAAGAAATATCCAGCCTTCGAGCTTTTTTTATACCATCCATACCTTTTTGGCCAACTTATTTTTACTCTTTCCGGAAATCTGTCCGACATATCTTTACCTGACAGGCCATTAATCCAGACGATAACCCAGCCAAATTTTTTCTGATCATCGGGCGATGGCTTAACATAAACATAATCAGGAAAATCTGTGCCTGTTTCCTCTAATACCCCCTGCTTATCCCGCCAAACCCTCAGGCTGTCTTCGCGGGAAATCAAAATCGGATACTTAAGTTCTCGCGCGGCGATTTCTTTTTTAACCCGCGCTTTTTCTTTTTTAAGATGCTTATTCTCTACGCCATCCAAAAAAGATTTTAATTTTGCCGGCGCAAGAATTTTGTCCTTAATCATCCGGCCAATCCGCCAAACCGTTTCCTTCTCTAACTCAAGCGGCAATTCGATTATCCGAGAAGGTATTGTTTCTTTTTTGCTCATATTTATTATTTTTTTGTTAAACAACTATAATTAGAATTGTTGGCCTTGAATTTATTCCTCCCTTCTTAGAACCAACCAATAATTAAATTTATTTTTAAAAAATTCTTTAATTTTTAAATCCGCGCCAATCACGGTTTTTTTAAGTTCACGCGGGGAAAAAACATAGTAATAACGTTGGCCGATTTCCTTGCCACGCGAATCTTTCCAAGTAAAAACCAAGTCGCGCCAGCCGAATTTATGTTTTCCTAATATCTTAAACAAAATATTCTTAAAAATCAAGGGGCGATAACGTGGATTATTCTTAAGATTCCAAACGCTGATAATTATTTCTCCGCCTGGCTTAAGTTTTAGGGCTAATTGCCTTAAGGCCTCAACCCGCCGCGCCCGCGTAGGCAGATGGCTAAGAACCGCTAAGCAGAAAATCTGATCAAAATACCCATCCGGCAAAGCACGCAAATCTAAAATATCCGCCTCTAAAAAATTTTGCGCCGGATAATTGCGCCGGGCCAGCGCCAATAAATTCTTGCTATTATCAATCCCGAGATATTCTATTTTTTTATCCTTAAGCGCTTCCAAGAGCCGGCCGTTGCCGCAACCGGCGTCTAAAATTTTCTCGCCGTCTTTAACCGCGACCGCAAAACGACGCATTTCCGGCCATAATTCTTTGCGCCTGGTCGCATCAAAATCTACGGCAATTTCGTTATAGCCGTCTCTAACTAAATCTAATAATTCTTTAGCCGCGGATTCTTTCATAAATATTCTTTATTACGATAATCCTCGCCGCCGCGCTCTTTGTTTCTATTTACCTTCAAACAACTATCACAGCGGCCGCAAGGCGCAGCTCGTTCGTCTCCGAAATATTTCAAAATATACTCCTGGCGGCAAGAAATCGAATAAACATAATTTTCCATCTCATCTAATTTTTCATAAGCCCGCGCCGCCTTCGCTTTCAAGGCCTTAAAATCTAAATTCACATCCTCGCTTTCCACAATTTTTAAAACCTTTATTTCTGTTCCTCGGAAAGGCGGCCGATACTCGACTAAATCCTTTTCGGCTAATTTCTTAATCGCCCGGAGCAAAGAATCTTTTTTTATCTTTAGAACAACCGCCGCTTCTTCCGGATTAAACTCCCAGCCGGTCTTTAGCTCCACCGCGTAATTTTCTCCAAGCTTAGCCACGACTTCGGCCTGGCTTTTAGCTCTTTTCCCGACCGTTGCCGCCACTTCCATCCAATCCTTTTTTGCCTTTAAATAAGAATTTGAATTTTTTTCGTTCGGCCGAGAAATGTATCCTTCTTTTTCTAAAATTTTTAAAGCCGTACCAATCGTCATTTCCGGTACGCTCTCCGACAAGCTCTGCGCGATTTCCGCGTAAGTTATTAAAAGCGAGGCTGCCGGATCAATTTCCATCCCGGCCCGGCGCACCAGCCAATCATAAATTTCTATAATAATCTCCGGTTCTGGATTATCGCCCTTGATAAAAAACTCGCGCAAATAACGATCCTGCTGGTGATAAAATAATAAACAAAAACTCGGCTGGCCGTCGCGCCCGGCCCGGCCGGCTTCCTGGTAATAGGCCTCAATCGTGCCCGGCAAATCATGATGGATAACAAAACGGATATCTTTCTTGTTAATTCCTAAGCCGAAAGCGTTGGTCGCAACCACAACTTGAGCATCGCCTTTCATAAATTGCTCCTGAACCCAGACCCGGCTATCCGCATCCATGCCGGCATGATAAGCGACCGCTTTAATGTTATTTTCTACCAAGGCCTCTAAAAGCTCATCGGCCTTAGCGCGCGTTCCGACATAAATTATTCCCGAGCCGATTTCCGAATTACTGGTTAACAGACCGACAATATTCTCAACCTTTTGGCCATTGGCGGCCGGCGCGACCGCAAACTGCAAATTCGGCCGGGCAAATCCGGTGATAACCAATTCCGCTTCTTTTAAGTCAAGCTGTTTAACGATATCGTCGCGCACTTCCGGCGTCGCCGTCGCGGTCAAAGCGACAACCGTCGGCGAGCCCGTAAACTTTAGCGCATCTTTTAAGCGAAGATAGCTCGGCCGAAAATCATGCCCCCATTGGCTAATACAATGTGCTTCATCAATCGCGAATAAAGACACTTTTATTTTTTCCAAGTCACGCAAAAAATTCTGATTATAAAAACGTTCCGGCGCGATATACACTATTTTATAAAAACCGCTCTTGACTTTATTTAACCGTCGCGCGGTTTCATCCGGCGAAATCGAAGAGTTAATGAAAGTCGCCGGAATACCGACGCGCTCTAAAGAATCAACCTGATCTTTCATTAAGGCGATTAACGGCGAAATAACAATCGTGATTCCCTCTAAAATTAAAGCGGGTAATTGGTAAATAAGGGACTTCCCGCCGCCGGTCGGCAAAACGACGACCGTATCCTTGCCGCGTAAAATATTATCAATCGCTTTTTCCTGTCCAGGCAAAAAAGATTCATAACCGAAATGAATCTTTAAAAGTTCCGCGAGTTGCTGTTTTTTCTTTTCCATTATTCTTGTACATTATTACTTATCAATATAAATAGGCTTATGCCTCCGTCCTTTATTTGGCATTTGCCGTTACCGCCAATCATTGGTTCTTTCGCCGTTTAAAAATCTCCAAAACATTTTTAAATAAAAAAGCAATCGTCATCGGTCCGATGCCGCCGGGCACCGGCGTAATAAAACTGGCCTTATCTTTAATATCTTTAAAATCCACGTCACCGAAAACCTGTCCATTAACTCCACTGATCCCAATATCAATAATGACCGCTTCTTTTTTAATCACCGCCGCTTTGACTTTTTGCGGTTCGCCTAAAGCGGTTACTAATAAATCCGCTTCTTCTGATTTAGTTTTTAGATTGACTTTCATTCCTTTGGCTTCTAATAATGCCCGAATCTCCTGTCCAAAGACTTCAGAATTATATAAGACTGTGGCCATTTTCCCGACCGGCGCGAAATTTATATTCGTTAAGCAAGCGTCAATCGCCGCCAAAACCGGCGAAATAATATAATCAGGATGCTCCGGATGAAAACCATCCACGTCCTTTTCCGGATTAAGCGCGGCAATAATCTTATCAGTATTAAATTTTTCCGGCAAAGGAAGTTGGATTAAAATACCGTCCACTGTTTCGTCCTTATTTAAAAAATCAATCACTTCCAATAATTCTGGCTCCGGCACATCCGCGCCCAATTTATATAAATGCGTATCCACGCCCACTTTTTTCCCTTCCCGTTCTTTTAAAGATACATAGAGTTTCGAGTCCTCTCGTTCGCCGACTAAAATAATAGCCAAGTTCGGTCTTGGTCCGTTAAAATTATGTATTTCTTTAGCGATTTTATCCTTAATTTTTTCCGCAATCGCCTGGCCGTTTATTTTCTGTACCATATTAAAACCTTTTATTTTATTTAGCCGCTTTAATCGCACCCTTATTTAACTAAAACTTCAGCCTCTAGGAATTAAGCATAATTATTTCGTCGGAATCGGGAACTTTTCACATAGCTCCTTAACCTGATTTTTCAAAACGCCTAATTTATTTTCATTATCTTTATTTTTCAAGGCCTCATCAATTAAACCCGTAATTATTTTCATTTCTTCCTCTTTCATCCCCCGCGTCGTAATCGCCGGTGTGCCGATTCTTATCCCCGACGGATTCATCGGCGGATTCTGGTCATCCGGAATTGTTGAACGAGAAACTGAAATCCCGATTTTATCCAAAGCGATTTCCGCGTCCTTTCCGGCCAATCCCTTATTATATAAATTAACAACTATTAGATGATTATCCGTGCCGCCGGAAATTATTTCATAGCCGCGCGCCGTAAATTCCGCGGCCATGGTTTGCGCGTTTTTTATTATTTGTTTCGCGTATTCCGTAAATTCCGGCTTTAACGCCTCTCCAAAAGCAACCGCTTTCGCCGCCGTAATATGGTCATGCGGTCCGCCTTGCATGCCCGGAAAAACCGCCCGATCAATCTGCTTGGCGAATTTTTCTTTGCACATTATAATTGCGCCGCGCGGCCCGCGCAAGGTCTTATGCGTCGTGGTTGAAACAACATCAAAAATCGGCACCGGATTTCCAACCTGCTTGGCCGCGACCAATCCGGCGATATGCGCGATATCGGCAAAAGTATAAGCTCCGACCTCATCCGCGATCTCTTTAAATTTCTGCCAATCAATCTCTCTCGAATAAGCGCTAAAACCGGCCACGATCATTTTCGGCTTTTCTCGGAGTGCGGTCGCGCGCACTTCGTCCATATCAATCCGCCCGGTTTTAGCGTCGACGCCATATTGCACAAAATCATATAAACGTCCGGAAAAATTAACTTTATGCCCGTGCGACAAATGGCCGCCATGATCTAAACGCAAGCCCAAAACCTTATCACCCGGCTCTAAAAAAGCCATATAAACCGCGGCGTTAGCCGGCGATCCGGACAAAGGCTGGACATTAACATGCTCGGCCTCAAATAATTTTTTCGCGCGACTCACCGCCAAGTCTTCTATTTCATCAATCACCGCGTTGCCGCCATAATAACGGTGGCCGGAATAACCTTCGCTGTATTTGTTGGTCAAAACCGTGGCCATCGCTTCCAAGACCGCGGGCGAAACATAATTTTCCGAAGCGATCAATTCAAGTTCTTCATTTTGTCGTTTCTCCTCCCGAGCAATGATATCCCAAGCCGCCGGATCCTGATTTTGTAAGTGGTCATATTTCATATAATTTTAGCTAAATTTTAACTAATTAAATTTAATTAAAATTCAGCCCCTTAATGCTTTAATTTTAGTTTAACCAAGGGCTTTTGTCAAAAATAAAAACGCCCTCCAAGGGGCGCGTCTTAAAATAAAAAGGGTGCTCCTTGGTTTTACATCGTTAAAAATAAGGATGAGATAAACCCAGACCAGGTTTTAATAAGTTTGGTGATTAACATAGTATAATTATAACTTAATACCTTTAAGTATTCAAATATTTTTTGTCATATAACTATTTTCTGACTTATACCCCATTTTCCGATAATACCCCCTCACCCCGACACCAGAAATCACGGCGATTTTTAATCTCCGTTTAAATTCTTTCTTGGCAACTCTTTCCGCTTCGGCCATTAACTTTCGACCCAGCCCGCTATGCTGGACTTTTTTCGCGCCGCCAACAGAAACCAACTCGCCGTAAACATGGAGCTCACGAATAATCGCCGGCGCGATCGGGCTATTTTCGTCTAAACGCAAACGGCAAAATCCGTATAAAATCGCGCCGCCTAAACTATCAGCGCTAATAAAATACTCTTGGCCGCCGGCCGCCGGATATTCAATGATATTTATCTTATGCCGGCCAATTAGGCCGTCTTTAACTTCCCGGCAACGAATACATTCACATTTAACTCCCCGATCTTTCATAATCTGCCGCAAATTAGTAATCTTATTTCCGGCCACGATAGATTCGCCCGGGATATCACGGATCAGGCGGATAATCCGGACATAACGCGGCACTACCGCCTTGCATTTAACGATTAATTCTTGTAAAACTTTGTCCGAATACGGCTTATACTTTCCTTGCCGGTACCAGCGATATAATAAACTGCCGCGCGTTACGACGGTCGGATAAAACTTAATCTGATCCGGCTGGAAGCGCTCGTCAATAAATAATTTTTCAAATAATTTAAAATCGCGCGCCGGCGTCGCTCCCGGTAAGGCCGGCATCAAATGATAAGTAATCTTAAAGCCATATTGTTTTAATAAGCGCGTAGCATCGGCAATGGCCGCGACATCATGCCCGCGTTTATTTAATTTTAAAATCGCGTCGTCAACCGCCTGAACACCGATTTCCACGCGCGTACAACCGAGCGCCCGCATCTCGCGCAATTCAAAGTCATTAATATAATCCGGCCGCGTTTCTAAAGTGAGCCCGATAATTTTATAAACCGCATTTTCATTTTTTTTCTGCTCAACCACTAAGAATTTTTTTAATGTTTCTAATTTCAAATTTTTGGCATAAGGCGTCTTAAATCCGCTTTTAAATTTTTCCGCGCCGATTGGACGTTCAAACCCGATTTTTCTTATTTTTTCATAATCATTCGCCGCTCGAAAACAATTTAGGATATACCAATATTTATATTTAGGCGGTAAATAGCTCCAAGTACCGCCGATAACGATTATTTCAATCTTGGTCGGTTCATGCCCATTACTCTCTAAAGCGCGCAGGCGCGCCGCAACCTGCTGATAAGGGTCATAATCACAACGAATCGCTCGCATTACCGCCGGTTCGTTTGATAAATAACTGGTCGGCACATTTTTTTCATGCGGACAATAAGCGCACTGGCCCGGACAGGGATAGGGCTTGGTCAAAACCGCGACCGGCGCGATGCCGGATAAAGTCCGGATCGACCGTTTCCGCAATAAACCCTCAAACAATTTAAACGATTCTAATTTATTTAACGCTAACAAAGCCCGATATTCTTTTAAAATTTCCGAGTTTAAAATCTGGGTCAGGCCGTATTCTTTACATAAAAAACGCTTTATTACTTCTAAATCGGCGCGATTTTTTATTTTCACCAGATATTCAAGGATTAAGCGGATAATCGCTTCTTTTTTATTGCTACGCTCGGTCATTTAGGTTATAATATAAATATAATTCCCTAATAATATACCATTTTTTTATATTTAACAACATTACTAAAAAAACAATTTATGAAAAAACAAACCTTAAAAATTATAATCGCGGTTTTGGCGCTGGCTCTGCTTCTGCCTTTCGGCGTCGCTCGGGCGGCCGGACTTAAAGCCGGCGAATCTATTTATGTCGGCGAAAGCGATATCGTCACCGGAAATCTTTTTGCCGCCGGGCAGATAATTACGGTTGATGGAATAATCGGCGGCGACCTGATTGCCACCGGACAAACAATCAATATCAATGGTCGAATTGAGGGCGATTTAATCGCCGCGGCGCAAAACATCGTAGTCAACGGCGAAATCGGCGGTAATATCCGAATCGCCGGAAACTTTTTAACCATCAACGGCCCGGTCGCCCGCAATGTCAATGCTTTCGGCTCTAATATCGTCTTCGGCGAACAGGCGCAAATCGGTTGGGATGTTTATCTTGCCGGAGCGAACGTGGAAATCCGCGGCGTAATTGCCGGAGATTTAGGCGGCCAAGCCGGGCAAGCTCTAATTGCCGGCTCCGTAGGTAAAAACATTAATCTGGGCTTCGGAGAAAAAACTAATTCTAATCTAACTATCGCGCCGACCGCAAAAATCGGCGGTAATCTAACTTATAAATCAAATCAGGCAGCCCAAATTTCCAACCAAGCGGAAATTAATGGGCAAATCAAACAAAATTTTCCGGAAACAAAAACGCCTAACTTATTCCTGGCCTGGCTCTCCGCCCGCTTATTCGCGTTAGGCGCGGCTCTAGCGACCGGCTTAACCCTGGTTTTGCTTGGGAAAAAATTTCTGCCGGAAATTTTAAACCGTTTAGAAAAATCTCCGGCCAAAGCTCTGCTCCCCGGCTTGATTATTTTTTTCCTTCTCCCGCCGCTAGCTTTTATTTTAGCGATTACGCTAATCGGTTTGCCGCTTGCTTTAATCGCCGGTAGTTTATGGTTAGTCGGAATTTATTTGGCTAAAATTTTAACCGCGATTCTAATCGGTCGTTTCCTTTTGAAAAAAATAAATAAACATAAACAATTCTCCCTACTTTGGGCAACTCTCTTGGGAATAATTATCTGCTGGCTATTATTCGCCATTCCGGTTATCGGTTGGCTCTTGGCCTTGGCCGCTATAGGAATAGGTCTGGGCGGATTCTATTATTATGCGCGTCAATCCTGAAATTTTTAAGGCCTACGACATTCGCGGAATCTACGGCCGCGATTTCGACGATAAAACCGCCCATCTTTTAGGTCAGGCTTTTATTGAATTACGAAAAAATGATCCTGATTATTCCCCGACTAAATCGCTAAAAATCGCAGTCGGCCGAGATATGCGTTTTTCTTCACCGGCCTTAAGAGATAATTTAATCCGCGGTTTAGTCGCCGCCGGCGCCGATGTTGTTGACTTGGGCTTAGTCGCGACCCCGACTTTCTATTTCGCAGTCGGAAAATATCATTACGACGGCGGAATAATCGTCTCCGCCTCGCATAACCCGAAAGAATGGAACGGATTTAAAATCGTCCGCGCCCAAGGCATTCCGGTAAGCGGCGAAACCGGTATTAATTTCTTGAAAGAAAAAATCTTAAATGAAGATTTCTCTCCGGCCGCGCAACCGGGCACAATTACTAAAAATTCCGAAGCTTTAAACGCGGCTATTGACTACGCGCTAAGTTTTGCTGATTTGAAAAAAATAAAAAAATTAAACATTGTCATTGATCCGGCTAATAGCATGGGCCTAACCTATCTGCGTCCTTTGTTTGAAAAACTGCCCTGTAAGGCAAGCTATATCAATTCCGAACTTGACGGCTCTTTTCCGGCGCATGAGGCTGATCCGTTAAAAGAAGAAAATTTAACACAACTCCAGGAAGAAGTACTCAAACAAAAAGCTGATTTAGGAATCGCGACTGACGGCGACGGTGACCGTGTTTTTTTCGTTGACAACGCCGGCGAAACAATTCCACCGGCAATTATCCGCGGTCTATTGGCAAAATTATTCCTTAAAGATAAGCCCGGAGTAAAAATCGGCTATGATATCCGTCCGGGCAAAATTACGACCGACCTGATTCTCGCCAATAACGGAATCCCGATGGCTACCCGCGTCGGACATTCCTTGATTAAAGAGCAAATGCTTAAAGAAGATATTTACTTTGCCGGCGAATCTTCAGGGCATTTTTTTCTCCAAGGCGCCGCCGGCTGTTTTGAATACCCGGAAATAATGATTTTAAAATTATTAATGGAATTTTCCGCCGTGCCGACAGATATCGCGACTTATCTCAAGCCCTATAAAAAATATTATCATTCCGGCGAAATAAATCGCGCCGTTGCTAATAAATATCTTGTTTTCCAGAAAATAATAGAAAAATACGCTGACGGAAAAATTAGCCGCTTAGACGGCGTGACCGTTGAATTCCCCGACTTCTGGTTTAATGTCCGCGGCTCAAATACCGAGCCAAAAATTCGACTTAATTTAGAGGCGGTTAATGAAAAGACTATGACCGAGAAAAGAGACGAGGTTTTAGAGTTGATAAAATAAATTTTCGCTCCGTAATATCTCCGGCTGGGGCCGAAACAATAAAACCAAACCTTAAATTTATTTCTCCGCGGCAAAAATCGCGGGGCATAATTCGTTAATTTAACTTTATAAATTAAGCTCTAAAAAATCCCGGTTAGTCCGGAATTTTTTATTTTTCTTATTCCTTTAATTTATTTTTTCTTCTCCACAACTAAAGTGCATTTACTAACCAAAGCCGCTAAAGCACCTACGGCCGCTAAAACCGGCGCAAAAATCGTACCGACAACGGCGATTGTTACCGGAATTTCCATTAAAACTTTGTCTTTTTCATTCTTAATAATAATCCGGCGGACATTCCCTTCCTTAATTAATTTCTTAACTTTTTCTAAAACTTCATGACCATAAAGTTTAAATTGTTCTTGTCTAACCTCTTGTTCTGTTTGTTTACTTTTTTTTGTGTTGTCTTTAGACATAAATTGTAAATTATTTTATAAACTTATTAATATTATACTATCTTTTTAATTTTTTATCTATTCTTCAATGGCCCCGTTGCTTTTTCCAAAAACCGACCACCCTTGAAACATAAACCCTTGCCCCCTATTGTTCGCATCTTTAACTTTTTAATTTATAGGCCTCTTTAATATATTGCCGCAAAACTCTTTCCGTGTTAAAAAATGAAGCGTTAAGCGCGATTACTGATACCATCAAATCCGTCCATTTAGCGGGCTTTTTATAATAAAGCGGCAAAATTTCTTTTTCTAATAAATTATATAGATCTTTCGGATTGTTTTCTTTAATTACCCAGCCGGTTTTCCCTTTAACATAGCCCTCCGGCCACCAACCATCTAGAGTACTGGCCTGCGGCACGCCGTTATGCGCCGCTTTCATGCCGCTAGTCCCTGACGCTTCGTTTGGCGGCAAAGGAGTGTTAAGCCAAAGGTCGGACCCGGACGCCAGATTCGCCGCTTTTTTAAGGTCATAATTTTCCCAAAAAACTATTTTTATTTTTCCAAATAACTTTTTCCCGACCGCATGAACCTGTTTGATTAACTCTTGTCCATCCAAATCTTGCGGGTGCGCTTTACCGGCAAAAATTAGTTGGATTTTACCTGATCGCCTCTGGAGTTCAACCAGGCGGTCCAAGTCGTTTAATAAAAATTCCGGCCGCTTATACGGTGTAAAGCGACGAGCGTAGCAAATGGTAAAAACTTCTTTTTTAAAACCAGCTCGCTTTTCTTTGTTTAATTGGCGAATTAAGCGACTCTTGGCTTTTTGATGCGCCGTCCAGATTTCTTGACTGGGAATTTTTAAAGCTCTCGTTAGCAACCCGTTATCTTTTCGCCAATCCGGCAAATATTTATCATATAATTTTTTAAATTCCGGCGCCGACCAAAAAACCGAGTTGACTCCGTTAGTCACTGTTCTAATTTTAAAGCCGGGAAACAGGCGACGGGAAACGACCCCGTGCTTTTTGGACACCGCGTTGCTGTAAGCGCAAAAATAAAGAGCGACGCGAGTCATATTAATCTCGCCCTTATCCATTAATCCTTTTAAAGACGCCGGCCAGTCAGCTTGATAGCGCTTTAAATAAGGAAGTGAAAAAATATCCTGGCCCTTGGCCAGCGGCGTATGTGTGGTAAAGACGCATTGCTGCCGCACGGCTTCTAAGCGCGCTTCATCCGAGCCCCCGGACTGATCCAAAAATAATTCTATGGCCGCTAAAGCACCATGCCCCTCGTTAATATGGAACTTTTCAATTTCATAATCAAGCGCTTTTAAAATCTTAATTGCACCGCGGCCTAAAATTATTTCTTGCTTCAAGCGATATTCGTTATTTCCGCCATAAAGCTCCCCGGTTAATTCCCGATTTGCCCGGCTATTACCGGGGATATTAGTGTCCAAAAGATAAATCGGCGTTACGCCACCGCCACTTCGCAGGCGATAGCGCCAAACCCCGACTTTTACCTTTTCTTTCCCGATATTAACTACGACTTGTGCCGGAAGCTTTTTTAATTTAGAAAAATCTAAAGAATCGGTCCGCTTAATTTGTTCGCCGTCGGAACTGATAACCTGTTTGAAATAACCACGGTCATTTAACAAAGTAACGCCAACCATGGGAAAAGATAAGTCCGCCGCCGATCTTAAAATATCCCCGGCTAAAACCCCCAGGCCCCCGGCGTAATTTTTTATTTCATTTTCCAGGGCGATTTCCATGCTGATATAAGCTACCGCCGCCCATTTTTTTTTGATAATTTTTTTATTGATTTTTTTCATGCTTTTTCTGTCAAACTATCTTTTTTATAAAAATATCCCTCAATCTCATGACTAATTTGCGCATTTCTTCAACTATCAATACTGACGCGGCCGCCGGAATAATCAGCGCCCAATCGCGCGCCGCTAAAGGCACGGTGCGTAAAATCCCCTGCAGGGCTGGAGCATAAACTGCTAAGACCTGAAGTCCGGAAGAGACAAAAATTGCAATCACTAAAAACCAGTTAGAAAAGGGGTTAGTTTGAAAAATTGATTTTTTTTCAAAACGGCAATTAAAAGCATTGAATACTTGAGCAATTGCCATAACGCTCATGCAAACCGTCCGGGCCTTATCTAAATTACCGGCGTAATAATCCTTAAACAGCAGAAGTCCGACTGCCGCCATCGGCAAAGCCATAAGCGTCATCCGTCGCGCCATTAAGCCGTCAACTAAACCGCGTTTTTTCTTAACAATGTGGTCGCGCAACAAGCCCGGTTCTTTCGGCTCCATGGCCAAAGAAACATCAAGAAAACCATCGGTCACAACATTAAGCCAAATTATCTGCGCCGCTAAAATTGGTAAAGGCCACCCGAGCGCCAAAGCGACAATAATCACCAAAAGTTCACTGATGTTGGTTGAAAAAAGATAAAGAATTACTTTTTTTATCGTCTTATAAATACTTCTCCCTTCTTCAACCGCAGAAACAATACTGCCGAAATTATCGTCCAAAAGAATTATATCCGAGGCCTCTTTGGCCACTTCCGTGCCGATCACCCCCATGGCCACGCCTAAATCAGCGGCCACAAGCGAAGGCGCATCGTTAACCCCGTCGCCGGTCATAGCAATAATTTCACCACGCGCCTTAAAGGCCTGGATAATCTTTAATTTATGTTCCGGATTAACCCGCGCAAAAACGCTTACGCGATTAAGCTTGCTTGCTAATTTTTCGTCTGATAAACCCTCTAAATCTTTCCCGGTCAAAACTTCGTCCCCGTCTTTATATATTCCCGCCTCCCGAGCAACTGCTTTAGCGGTTATCGCATGGTCGCCGGTAATCATAATTACCCTGATCCCGGCCTCGCTCGCCTGGCGCATCGCGCCGGCGACCTCCGGACGAATCGCGTCGCGCATCCCTAAAAATCCGACAAAAGATAAATTCTTTGTTTTTTCTGGATTAAAGATTTCCCGGTCATCCCTTTCTTCCGCTAAAGCTACAACCCGCAATCCTTGGCGCGACAGATCAAAAAAAGTTTTTTCCAATTCTTTTTTTTCTCCTTCTTTAAAATCATGCCGATGGCCGTCTCGATAAATTTTCCCGCATAGATTTAAAATCGTTTCCGGCGCGCCGGAAAGAGTAATTAATCGCTTACCTTCTTTTTCATAAGAAGCCGCCCGGTATTTTAAGCGATAATCAAAAGGAGCGGCGGCCAAAACTTTAAAATCTCGCTGTAAGTCCTCCTGCCGAAAACCAAGCTTTTGTGCCAAAACCAGCATCGCCGCTTCGGTCGGATCGCCGGCCACTCGCCATTGCTTAGTTTTTGGTTCAAAGGTTATCCGAGCGTCCGCACTTAAAGCCGCCACTTTACCGGCAAAAATCAAATCAGAAAAATCAGCCGGATTAACCATTTTCCCGGACAAACGGACTTCGCCTTTCGGCTCATACCCGACGCCGCCGATTTCAAACAGCCGGCCGCCGACATAAGCTTTTTGAACAATTAATTCATTGCGGGTAATCGTACCAGTTTTATCCACGGCAATAATCTTAGCCTGGCCAAGAGCCTCAACCGCCTGTAGGCGCTTAACTAAGGCCTGCCGCTTAGCCATCCGCCAAACACCAGTTGCTAAAACTAAAGTCATGACAATCGGCAATCCTTCTGGAATAACCGAAACCGCTAAGGAAACAACGACCACGAACATTCCTCGGGGAGACTCACCGCAGAAAAGACCGAGCGCAAATAAAAACGCGCTCACCGCCAAAACAATAAATATTATTAAACGAGATAATTTTTGCAAATCTGCCTTTAAGGGCACATCCGTATCAACCACCGCAATCTGCGCAGCAATCCGACCAATAAAAGTGTTTATTCCCGTTGCTAAAACTAAGGCCTGGCCATTGCCAGCCGCAATATCAGTTCCTTTAAACACTAAATTGCTCTGTCCGATTATTTCTTCGTTTTTCTCTAATATCTTTTCCGGTTTTTTCGCCACCGGCTTTGATTCGCCGGTTAAGGAGGCCTCATTAACTTTAAGATTATTCGCACTAATCAAACGGGCTTCCGCCGGAACTTTTTCGCCGGCTTGCAAAGAAATAATATCACCCGGGACAATCTTCGCGCTCGGGATAATTATTTCCCGGCCATCGCGCCAAACCGTCGCCCGGGTTTCCGCGAATTTTTTCAAAGCTAAAAGCGTATTTTGAGCCTTCCCCTCCTGAATCGCTCCGACTACCGCGTTAAAAATCAAAACCCCCATAATCACAAACCCGTCGGTAAATTCCTTTAAAACAAAAACGATTATTGCCGCGACTAATAAAATATAGACTAAAGGGCTCTGGAATTGGCGGAAAAAGATAAGCCAAAAACTATCCCGCTTTCCTTCGGGTAATTTATTTTCGCCATATTTTTCTAGTCGTATCGCCGCTTCAGCCGAACTTAAACCATTCTCCGCTGTTTCAAATTCTTTAAATAATTCCTCCACGTTTTTATTTGCCCATTCGCTGATCATATTATTTATTAATTATTTTTGTCTTGAAAAAATCATTAAATTCTGCGTAAGCCACCAAACCACATTTTTATTTTTTAATTTAGCTTTAAGCCGCGCTGTTAATTCTTTTTGGAAAACAAAGTCCTTAACCGCAAATTTGGCAATCCAATATTCCGGCCATTGTTCGTTAATATGGCCGATGCTCCGCGGACCCTGACCGGGAACGGCGGCCGTAAAAATAATCGTCTCGGACAAATTAGTTAAAGTTTCTACTAAAGTATCCGCGTCTTTTTCTTCTAAATGTTCGGCGACTTCCAGGCAGAGAGCCAAATCAAACTTTTTTTTCAATCTAAGCGGCTTAGCTAAATCAAACATTTTTATCTTATCGCCGACTAAGGACTCTTTTAGCGCCGCCGGCGAGCCGTCATAACCGACAATCTCAACTCCCCGCTCGACAAAATGTTTTAAATAAATCCCGCAGCCGCAACCGATATCAATAACTGATTTTGGCTTAAACTGTTCATAAAAAACAGCTACCGCCGCCGAGGCCGAATCCGCTTCTAATTTCAAAGTATTTTGAAAAAATTTTTGATCGTAAATATGATATTCAACTGCCATATTTTTCTTTTATTCTACCATAAAAACAAAAATATTCCTAAAAAATTTTTAACGCTTATTTTATTAATAAGCTATTATAAGATATAATAATTAAAGCTTTGTTTAAAAGATTATCTGCTGGCCTATTTTATCCGAGCCGGTTTTAAACCATTAAAAATACTCTAAATCATAAAACAATCATGCTTTTAAATGCCCCGTCTAAATATATGCTTAAAAAAACTTTCTTTTTCGCCTTAATGCTGTTTTTATTGTTTTTCTGCGCTTTCCCGGCGCGAGCTGAAAATATTGAAACCGAAAATATCGAGACCGAAGATTCTTCTTATATCACCTTGGGAGGCGCCGGAGAAATAACAGAAAACGCGGTTTTTGAAGCCCGAGTGCTTAAAATTCTAAACGAAGAGTCTTCCACCCGAGAAAACGGCTCTATTTTTATACAACAAGATCTTCTTTTAAAGGGTCTGACCGGAAATTTCAAAAATCAAGAAATAGAATATAAAGGCATCTCGGAAATAGAAGTCGCAAATTCCGGACTTTACAAGTCCGGCGACCGCGTTTTAGTCCAGGCCGAAAATTTATTTAACGGAAAAAATGTTTTTTATATCATGGATTACGTTCGTCGGCCCTATCTTTATCTACTCGCTTTTATTTTTGCCCTACTCATTATTATTATCGGCCGAAAAAAGGGATTCCGCTCCTTAATCGGGCTCATCGCCAGTTTTTTTATTATTATAAAAATTATCCTGCCGCGCATTCTAGCCGGCGGAAACCCTCTGCTTATCGGGGTAATCGGATCTTTTTCAATCTTAGCGGTAATAATCTATTTAAGCGAAGGCTGGAAAAGAAAATCCCACTTAGCGATTGCCAGCGTTTTTTTATCTTTGCTTGCGACTATGTTTCTTGCTCTGCTCTTTACTAAACTAACCCGTCTGACCGGATTTTCTAACGAGGAAGCTGCCTTCCTGCTCGGAGCGGATCAAATTATAAATTTCCAAGGCCTGCTTTTAGCCGGCATCCTAATCGGCGCGGTCGGCGTTTTAGATGATATCATTATCGGCCAAATCGCGGCTGTTCAACAAATAAGAGAAGCTAACCCATCTTTGCCGCCGGCTAAGCTTTTTAAAATGTCTTATAAAGTCGGCAACACGCATCTTAGCGCGGTTGTTAATACGCTTTTTCTTACCTACGCCGGCGCCTCTCTGCCGCTTCTCTTATTATTCTTAATCCAACCCGAAGGCGCAACTTCTTTTCGCCAAGTAATAAATGACGAGCTAATCGCGACCGAAATCGTTCGAACTTTAGTCGGCAGTATCGGCGTTGCCCTATCCCTTCCGATTTCAACCTATTTAGCCGCTTACTTCGGAGTTAAAAAAAGACGAGCCTAAAAGCTCGTCTTTTTCAACCGGGGTGCCTAGAGAGAATTGAACTCTCGATAACAGGACCACAACCTGCTGTGTTACCACTACACCATAGGCACCATTCTTATTTTAACCGTACGCCCGGGGGGAATCGAACCCTCATAACCAGCTTAGAAGGCTGGTGTTCTATCCATTGAACTACGGGCGCAAATTTTTTACAAAATTCCCGGGCCTTACTTTTTAACGCTCAATCTGGTTCTATGATATTAAAAGACCCAACGATTGTCAACGCTCCAAAGACCTTTGTCTTTTCGCTTCAAATAAAATTACCGCCGCCGCCACGGAAACATTTAAAGAATCCATTCCGGCTCGCATCGGAATCTTAATCCGAGTATCCGCCGCTTTTAACCACTTCTGGCCCAACCCCTCCGCTTCCGAACCTAAAATAATCGCCATCGGTCCGTTCAAGTCTGCTTTCGTATATTCCTCGTTCCCGTCGGTCGCGGCCGCAAATGTTTTTATTTTATTTTTTTTAAGCCATTCAATCGTTTCTTCTCGTGAAGCCATAACTAAATTTTCTTTAAAAATATAACCCTCGCTCGCCCGGATTACGTTCGGATTATAAATATCGGTCTGGCTATCATTAATAATAATCGCGTCAACGCCCGCCGCATAAGCCGTCCGGATAATCGCCCCGAGATTGCCCGGCTTCTCAACCGCCTCTAAAACGACAATCAAAGGCTTCTGACTTAATTTTACTTTTTCTAATTCCTTATCTTTTGCGAGTGCTACGGCCAAAAAACCATCCGGATTTTCTTTATAGGAAATTTTTTCTAAAATTTTTTTAGAAACTTCAATTATCTTATCTTCCGTCAAACCAAAAAAATTATTAACTGCCCTTGCTAATTCCGGGCAATAAAAAAGCGTCTTAATTATCCAGTCGGCTTCAAGCGCCGCCGCGATTTCCCGCGCGCCGTCAATTAAAATAAGCCCCCGCTCTTTTCTCTCGCTCGCTTTTTTAAGCCACACAGCATCTTTTATTATTTGGTTGTCTAAGCTGCTTATTGCTTTCATGTCTTCATTTTACTACATTAACAATCTTTTATCTATCATTGTTAAAATTATATTTTTATTAATACCTTCCTCCGCTTAAAATACAAAACCCCGAAAACTCGGGGTTTTGTAAATTAATATGCTAAAAAATTATTTCCCCATAACTTCGTACCCAACGCTGTCAGCACTGCTATAACCTTTGCCTTTATTTTTAGGAAATTCTGACATATCTACCCCCATAGATTCAATTTCAATCCCTTTCTGTTGCCCGATTCTTTCTACTAAGGTTCGTACGGATTCTTTTGAAATCGGCTTCAAAGAACTTTCCTCCAGGGCTTTCTCTACTAACTTTATCGCTCCGGCCATTTTTTCTTCAAAAACATGGTCCTTAACAAATTGCCGCTCCAACCAACCTCTTTTTTTATTCTTTCTAACCAAAAGAGCTTCTTTAATTTCTTCTAGCTTAACTTTTGCCAACGCCGCTTCTTCTTTTTTCTGTCTCTCAATATCCTCTTTTATCTCTTGGCTAACCTCTTTTTCTTCTGCTTTGCTTTTTTCAGCATCAACAACTTTTTGTTGATCAAGCGCTTGACCAGAAAGAGAGTCGTCAATCTTTTCTTCCGGCTCTAAAACGTCCACATCTTCAAAATGTTCATTTTTTTTGTTTAAATCCTCAGGGTTAGTAACCATAGTTTCTTCAAAATTGTTTCCCATATAGTTTATTTTTAAATTATTTAAATCGCCGTTAAAGCGTTCTTAAGCTTTTATTATTATAACATAAAAACGAAAAATAATCAAGCCCTCAGGCGCTTTTTTTTATTTTTTGTTTAATTTTAGCTAAAATTAGTTTAATTTTTTTATCTCTTTGACGGCTCCCCGGGCGAACGGTAATTATGCTATAATATATAATGTTGATTTAATTAGCTACTTATCCACCGCTACCAAAAACATTAACTTTATGCCCATTCCCCAACTGCGCCCCAAAAGCTCCGGTTCTTGGCGCGATTATCATAAAAAGCCGGCTCAGCGTCCCACAGGAAAAAGGGGGCCTTCTTATTATCTCCCCTCCCAGAGAAAACCAAAAAAACCAAAAAACCTTAAAGGTCTTTTCCGGCGCTTTTTGCCGACTATTTTAATTTTAGGTACCCTCTTTTTGATTTTTGCTTTTATTTATACGGCCTGGGTTTCCCGTGATCTACCGAATCCAAACCACTTAATAGAACGCGAGGTTGCTCAAAGTACTAAAATTTATGACCGTACTGGCGAACATGTCCTCTATGAAGTAAGCGGTGATGAAAAAAGAACCCTAATATCCTTAGAAGATGTCCCCGACTATGTTAAACAAGCGACTATCGCACTTGAAGATAAAAACTTTTATAAACACGGCGCTTTCAGTGTTTGGGCGATGTTTCGGACGGCAATAACGAATGTCCTGTTCCGACGCAGCGCCGGCGGGTCAACTTTAACGCAACAATTCATTAAAAATGCCGTGCTCACTCCGGAAAAAACTATCAGCCGGAAAGTCAAAGAATTGGTTCTCTCTTATCGCCTGGAAAAAAAATTCTCCAAGGACGAAATCCTCCAGATGTATCTGAATGAAATTCCTTATGGCTCTAACGCCTACGGCGTTGAGGCGGCCAGCCAGAAATATTTTGGCAAAAGCGTAAAAGAAGTATCGCTGGCTGAAGCGGCTTTGCTCGCGGCAATTGTCCAACGACCAAGCTATTATTCCCCTTACGGTTCAAATAAAGATCTGCTCCTGGGCCGCAAAGATTATGTTTTAACCTTAATGGCCGAGCAGGGATATATTTCCGAGGAAGAGCGGGATTTCGCCAAAGAAGAAGAAATAAACTTCGCCAGCCCGGAAACAAACATTAAGGCCCCGCATTTTGTCATGTATATAAAAAGCTTACTCTCGGAAAAATTTGGCGAAAAAACAATTGAGCAAGGCGGATTAAAAATCTATACTACTCTTGATTTATATAAACAAGAGATCGCGGAGGAAGTAATTAAAACTCGAACAGAAAACTACGAAGAAAACTTCGGCGCCTCTAACGCCGCCCTGGTCGCCCTTGACCCAAAAACCGGAGAAATCCTGGCTATGGTCGGGTCGCGCGATTATTTTAATGATGAAATTGACGGCCAAGTCAATGTTACCATGCGACCGCGCCAGCCCGGGTCGTCAATGAAACCAATTGTTTACGCGGCTTTATTTGAACGCGGCTATACGCCGGACACTATCCTGTACGATGTTAATACAAATTTTTCCACTAACCCGAGCGATCCCTACGCGCCAAAAAATTACGGCGGGAAAGAACATGGGCCGGTAACGATCCGCCAAGCTCTGGCCGGGTCGCTTAATCTCCCGGCGGTCAAGGCAATCTATTTAGCGGATATTAATAATGTTTTAGAGCTGACCGATAAGCTCGGCTATACAACCCTTTACGACCGCAGTCGCTTCGGCCTTTCTTTAGTTTTAGGCGGCGGCGAAGTAAAGATGGTTGAGCATGTTAATGCTTACAGCGCTTTCGCGCGCGACGGGCAGATTAATTCGATTGCCGGAATCTTAAAAATTGAAGATAAAGACGGCCGGATTATTGAAGAGTATAAACCCGAAGAAAAAAAAGTTTTAGACCCGCAAGTGGCGCGAATGATTAACAGCATCTTGTCTGACAACTCCGCGCGTGCCTTTATCTTCGGCGAAAATAACCCTTTAACGTTAGGCGACCGGGCGGTAGCCGCTAAAACCGGGACGACCAATGATTACCATGACGCCTGGACCGTCGGATATACGCCCTCGCTAGTTGCTGGAGTCTGGGTGGGGAATAATAATAACGACGCCATGAAGGGCGCGGCGGACGGCAGTATTTTAGCCGCTCCGATTTGGCGAGATTTTATGTCGCGCGTTCTCGGCGACACGCCAAAGGAAACTTTTAGAGCGCCGGATGATTACCAAACCGGCAAAGATATTTTAGACGGACGAATGCCCGTTGAAACGATTGTTTTTTCGCCCGAACTCGGGGTAATCGAAGAAAAAAACATTCCCTCTCATCACAGCATCTTATATTATATTGATCGGGCAGATCCTCGCGGCCCCGCGCCAAGCGACCCGTCCGTCGATCCGCAATTTTCTTTATGGGAAGAGGGGATAAAAGCCTGGGTAGAAAAAAATGACCCGGAAGCGATTTTGTTAGCCGCCAACCGCGACCCAGCCAATCAACCAACAGTTAAAATTCTTTTTCCCTCAGCCAATCAAACCATTTCTTCACCATCTATAGAAATCCTGGCAGAAATTCAGGCTCCCCGCGGCCTCAGCCGAACCGAATATTATTTAAACGGAAATCTTTGGGAAACCCGCTGGGGCGAAGTTTCCTCATTAATAAAAAATGTCGATATTTTGGCTAACGGTTATCACTCGCTCAGAGTCCGGGCCTGCGACGATCAAGAAAACTGCGGCGAAGAAAGCGTCAACTTTAATCTTTTAATAAAAAATAATCCGGCAGGAACCGGAAAAAATTCTATTAGTTTAGGCGGTCTACCCTCCGGATCAGCGGTTAAAGAGATTGATTTCCCTCTTTCTTTTTATTTGTCGGTTGAACAGCCGGAAAAAACGGCGCGAATCAAACTATTGGCGGAAAATGGAGCTGAAAAAATTATTATTAAAAATCTTCTTGGCCCTTTTTCAGAAAACATAAATAGTTCTTGGACTGATTACCCGCCTACCGGAATTTATGATGTTTCCGCCGAGCTTTACGGGTGGAATGGAGAACAAATAAAAAGTAATGAAATAAAAATAATTGCCGACTAGCTTAGTGCGTCTCTTGTTGAAGGGTGTTTTTATTTTAATCTCCTGTGGTTTAAATAATTATCCCAAAATAAAAGCCTGGCGACAATCTTCTATTGCCTAATCGGCATAACAATATAAAGATAGCCGTCTTCTTTTTCCGGCTTTAATAAGCATGGCGCGTCGGAATTTAAAATTTCTAATCTAACTACTTCGTTATTAATATTATTTAATCCTTCTACTAAGTAGCGATGATTTATAGTAATCTCGTTTTCCCCGCCGTTAATTTCGGCTGATAGCTCAATCTTACTTTCTCCGCTCGAACCAGAAAAGGCGGAAACGACCACCTTGTTTTTAGTGATTCGCAAATTAATATCATTAACCCCGGTTTTAGAAAAAAGCGCCGCCGCTTTAACCGCCCGTATTAATTCCCCTCGTTCAATTACCAGCGTCGTCTGGCTTTTAGCCGGAATAATCTGTTTATAGTCGGGATATTGCCCGTTAATCAATCGGGAAATAAGTTCAACGGAGTCAACTGTAAATAAAATTTGATTTTCCGCTAAATAAATTTTAACTTCATTCCCATCTTCCTTCCCCTCAAAATTATTAAGAATCCTCAGCACCTCTTGGACGGTTTTGGCCGGCACTATCACTCGATGTCCCTCTTCTTCATCAACCCCATCCGTTTTTATTTCTATTTCTCTTTCAGCCAAACGATAGCTGTCAGTCGCCGCTAAAGTTAAGCGGTTTTTTTTAAAAGAAAATAAAACCCCGGTCAGCTCTGCCCGATTTTCACTATTAGAAACAGCAAAAACCACACTATTTAAGGATTCCTTAAGCTTCTCCGCCGAACAAATAATTGCGTTTTCTTTGGGGATTGTTGGGATTAAAGGAAATTCTTTGGCGGACTCTCCTTTTATTTTTGTTTTGTATCCACCATTTTCAATCTTCATCATTCCTTCTTTTTCTTCAAAAACAACCTTATCCCCACCACTTAATAAGCTAACATAGTCAGACACTAGCTTAGCATCAACCGTAAACTGACCATCGTGTTCAACTTTTCCGCGTAATTGATGAATAATACCGATCTCCAAATTAGTACTAATTAGCTCAATATTTCCATTTTCCGCTTTTATCAAAATATTATTTAAAATCGGAAGATTAATATTTTTAGTTGTTATGTGTCCGACAATATTTAATCCCCTTTTTAAATTTTCTAATAGGCCGATGAAGCGCATATATTTAATTAGTTAATATATTAATAGTAATTATAATAAGCCGGGGGATAAGTTTCTTTTTCTGGGGATTTGATTTTTTTGGTTGGTGTTTTGTTCGGGTTTTTGAAGGATTTTTAGGTGAGCGCTGTTAATAATTTTTACTTTTTCTGTTGAAAATTTTTAGAAGAAAGTTAATAAAAATTAAAAGAAGATGGTTATTAACTTTTGTTTAAAAATTTTCCCCAAGAAGTTCGCTGTTAAATCCCAGGTTTATCCCCGCCCTTTCCCCAAAAATTAATAAACAGTGTTAAATAATTGTCGGATAGAGCCAACCTCTTGTTTTATTTTTTCGTTTCCTCCCTCCTTTACTTCTTGGCAAATTTTATTATAAGAGTGCATAGCGGTGGTATGATCGCGACCGCCGAGCTCCGCGCCGATTGTTGGGTAAGAAGTACTTAATTCTTCACGGATTAAAAAAATAGCGATTTGTCGAGGCCAAACCAATTCTTTTTTTCGGCTTGGGCCGACCAGGTCTTTATAGTTTAGATTATAAAATTTTGCCGTTGCTTCAATAATTTCCTTTGGTGTTAAGGATTTCAACTGGATATTAGAAATATAATCATTTAAAATTTCTCGGACGCTTTTAACAGAAGGGCTTGTGCCGCGGAACTGGTGAGAGGCGACGACTTTATTCAGGGCGCCCTCCAGCTCCCGGATATTATTTTGTACATGTTCGGCAATGTAGGCTAAAATATCCTTTTCTAAAGGAAAATTACGTTCTAAAGATTTTTTTTCTAAAATTGCGATTTTAGTTTCTAGGTCCGGTTTGCCAACATCGGCGACCATTCCGGACTCAAATCGGGAAATTAAACGTTTTTCCAGGGCCGGGATTGATTTTGGCGGTCGGTCGGAAGTTAAAACGATTTGCTTGTCGTTTTGCTGGAGTTCGTTGAAAGTATGGAAAAACTCTTCCTGAGTGCCGTCTTTGCCGCCCATAAATTGGACATCGTCAACTAGTAAGAGGTCGACATTACGATATAGATTTTTAAATTCTTTGGCGCGGCCGGTTTTAACGGATTGAATATAGTTGTTGGTAAATTTTTCACTAGTGACATAAAGGATTTTATTTGTTCTTTTCGCGACGGCGTGACCGATTGCTTGGAGTAAATGGGTTTTGCCCAAACCGACGCCACCATAAATAAAAAGAGGATTATAAGATTTTCCTGGATTTTCCACGACAGCTAAACAAGCGGCGTGAGCCAGCTCATTGCCGCGGCCGACAATAAAATTATCAAAAAGATAACGCGGGTTAAGTCCGTAACGGCTGGTTTCTTGAGTTCCTTCTGATTTTTCTATAACATTTTCTGACGGCGTTAATTTTTCTTTGTTTTGAGAGAGCTCTTTATCTTCATTTCCGTCGGTAGACGAATTGGTGTGGCCGTTGTTTTTTTTCAATTCGATTTTATAAATTATTTCTTTTATTTCTTGTTTGGAAACATTTTCTAGGGCGCTTAAAATATTTTTATGATATTTTTCTTCTAACCATTTTTTAACAAAGGCGTTTGGGACGCAGACAATCGCCCGCCCGCATTCGAAAGAGGAAATAAAAGTGTCTTTAAACCAAGTAATGAAGTTAGCGCGGGATAAATTAATTTCAATTTCTCCCAAAACCGCTTGCCAAAGTTGTTCGTTGGTCATAAAAAAAGAGTTGGATGATTGGTCCAAATTAATTATCAACTGTTAAATCAAATTCTATTAGTCCATTATATTAGATAACATGTTTTTCCACAAGGCATTGGGTTGTTAAAAATATGTTGATAAAAAGGGGATAAAGCAAAAAATAACAAATTCTTTTTTATTGACTATTGCTAATAAAGATGATATCTTGTAAAAATAATAACAAATTAACCTTATTTTATGCCGAAAAGAACCTATCAACCGAATAAGCGCAAAGCTAAAAAGAAACATGGCTTTATGGAAAGAATGGAAACTAAAGACGGACGGCGCGTTTTAAAAAGTCGTCGCGAAAAAGGACGGAAAGCATTAAGTAAATAGTTCTCGGCCTAGTCCAAGAAAGCATGTTAAAAAAAAATAATCGAATAAGTCGTGATAAAGATTTTGACCGGGTTTTCAAAACCGGCCGATCTTTTTATAGCCCGATTTTAGGAATAAAAGCAGCTGAAAACGGGCTAAATGTTAATCGTTTAGGAATCTTAATAAACGTGAAGGTGAGTAAAAAAGCCGTGGAAAGGAATCTTTATCGGCGTCGTTTAAGGGAAATTATTAAGCAAGAATTTCCGGGGATGAAAAAGGGGCATGATTTAGCCGTAATTGTCTTCCCGCCGATATTAGAAAAAGATTTTAAGGAAATTAAAGCGGCGGTTAAGCAGGGTTTGGCGAAATTAGGACTGTATGAGGGCGCATAAAGAAGATTGAATTAAAGAAGACTGGATTAGGATATGTTTCAATATATAAAAAAATTTTCTAGAGAAATAGTAATTGTTTTAATAAAAATTTATCAAAAAACTTTATCTTTTGATCATGGCCCCTTAAAAATGTTTTATCCGCAGGGTTTTTGTCGTTTTACGCCAACCTGTTCGGAGTATGGGATAGAGGCAATCAGAAAATACGGGTTGATAAGAGGCGGATTTATGACCGCTTGGCGAATTTTAAGATGTAATCCTTGGAATAAGGGCGGACATGACCCGGTTAAATGATAAGAGGGATGGCGCGCGCGGGTAATCTATAAATAGATAAACAACCAGACACCAGACAGACAGACAAACAAACAAACAAACAAACAATTTAGTAATTAAGCAAAGTTTAATAATTCAAAGAAATTTTATGGCTAATTTTTTCACAAGCGTTTTTTATCAACCGATTTTAAATCTTTTGGTATTTTTATATAACACAATCTCTTTCCAGGATTTAGGCGTCGCGATTATCCTTTTAACCGCGGTTATCAAGCTGGTTTTTTGGCCGCTTGGCCGCTCGTCTATAAAATCGCAGAAGGCCCTGCAGGAGCTCCAGCCGAAATTAGAGGAATTAAAGAAACAATACGGGAAAGATAAGGCTGGTTTAAGCCAGGCGACAATGGCTTTGTATAAAGAAAATAAAGTTAACCCCTTTTCTTCCTGTTTACCGCTTTTAATCCAGCTTCCCTTTTTGATTGCGGTTTATCGGGTTTTCCGGGATGGCGTCGATAATAAACTAGAATTAGTTTATTCTTTTATCGGTCGGCCGGAAGTGCTTAATGTTATTTCTTTCGGTTTTCTTGATTTATCAAAAAGAAGCATCGTGTTGGCGGTTTTAGCCGGGTTAGCCCAGTTTTGGCAAGCGAAGATGTTAAGCCGCAAGAAACCGGCGGTCGTTTCTCCTGGCTCAAAAGATGAAAGCATGACAGCGATTATGAATAAACAGATGCTTTATTTCATGCCGGCGATTACGATTTTTATCGGGCTTTCTTTGCCGGCCGGCCTGACTTTATATTGGTTTGTTTTAACTTTGTTTACCGCTTTACAACAAGTCGTTACTTTTAAAAAGAAAGACGATGGCGGAGATAAAAAAATGATTGAGGGAGAAATAGTAAAATAAAGATAAAAATTGTTTAAAAACCGATATAAACATATTTAAGCTTGGAAAAATTAACTTAAAAAACAGCCCGTGAGGGCTGTTTTGTTTGTGGCACGATAAAAAGATAAAGGGTTAGTTTGCAGCGGCGGGAGGATTTTCTAAATTATTATTTTCTTCTGTCTCGGCCTCCTCTTCGTTAACCGTTTCTTCAGCGGGCTCTTTCCCGATTAAACAAACCGCTTGCCAAGGGACATAATGCGAGCTGAATCTTACTTCATGGAGCGGCGTGGTAGTCGCGCCCTCCGGGTAAACCACAGTGTAATCAAAATAAGCGTCAGCGCCGTTATGCGAGCTTTCCGTGCATTTTTTTACCCCAGGCGCTAAAGAGTCGGTTTCAATTATTTTTGTCGGCGCGGGCTTAACGATATTATAAATTGTTGGGTCGGTAATGGTAATTTCTCGTCCGTCTTTTATTCCCCAAAAATCAAAATATAAATCGTTGCCGTCTAAGCGAGCTTGGATTAAGATATAATTTCCCGTGTCATTAACAAAACGAACATCAGGCGCGGGATCGTAAATCGTCGCATCGGTTCCGGCCGGTTCGTAATAAGAAACGCGGTAGGAATGGTTGCGGCGCTCGGTTATCGGTAAGCCGGAAGCCAGAGCCGCCCGAAAGACAGTCGTGCCGATTTGGCAAAGGCCGCCACCATATTCCGGGACGGTTTTGTCCCCCTTAATAACCAGTTCTTGCCGGTATCCGGTTTCGCCATTGATTTCTCCAAGCGCGGCGAGCAAAGAAAATTCTTCGTTCGGTTTGATTAATACGCCGTGTAAAGAAGCGGCGCCGACGCTGATATTATGGCGGCGGTTAGCCGGTGAACCGGCGTAATTAGAGTGTCCGGTGCCGATGATTTCTTTTATTTTTAATTCCCCGTCTTTAAATAAGCTTTCCGAGGGGATGATTTCTATTTCTAAAATAATTTCGTTTTTGTTGTTTAGAAATTCATTAAGTATCAAGGAAACGTTTTTATCTAAATCAAGCTCTCGGCCGTCTTGGCCAGCTTGCCAGTTACTTGCCCGTCCGTCTTTTATTTCCAGACGAGGGACGATGGCCGCTAAATTTATTTCCGGGGCGACCGAACTCTCTAAATATTGACAGATTTTTTCTGGGATTAAGAATAGATTCAGAGTTTCTGCGTTTCGGTCGGCGCCTAACCAGGTAATAAGCTCTTCGGGCTTGATTTCCCAGGTTTTTGAAGGAGCTTCTTTGTCCAGTTGATCTGGCAGACGTAAAAACAAAGAACCGCGATCAAGGATTTCTCGAGCCGTCGCTTCTAGGCCGGCCAGATCGGCGGTGGCGACGGAAGGATATTTTGAATGGGTAGTAATAAAGAGGGGGGCGTTTTCGAGTTTAGACAAGTTAGCCGTGAGAGCAACGGCTAAAGCTTCATAATTAATTTCTTTGCCGATTTTTTCCGAACCGGTTTTTAAGGTTAGTCCCCCGGTTTCAGGGTTTTCCGATGAAAGAGAAAAATGAGCATTGACCGGCTCGATTATCAGTTCGGGGAATTGATCGTTTAAAAAAGCTTTTATTTTTTCAAAATCTAAAAAATAAGAAATTACTATAGGGTTTATTTTTTTAATTTTCCAGCGCAGCAATAGATAATTGCCAAAAGAATTTTGGCCTTGCTCGGCTTGGGCGAGGTTTAAGGTTTTTTTTAAATCAAAAGAAAGAAGCGGCCCGGCTAAATCCGAATCAAAAGAAAAAGTATTGATCGGAAGAGTCGCGGATTTTTCTTGATAATTAAAAGACAGGCCGTTCATTATTATTTCGTCCGCCTTTTCTTTTAAAATAGCTTCTGCTTCCGCCGGAGTTTTGCCGCTTAAATTAAGCCCCCCAACAACCACTCCGGGGTAAAAATGCCCAAACCAAGAACGGGACCAGATAAAGTAATTCCCGACGATAAAAACGACCGCTAAAAAAACGGCCGAAGTTATTATAATTTTAATTAAAGAATCCTTTTTGGGCATAAAATTAATAAAGGGGGTTTAGGATAAAAATGGTGTTTGACGGCGGGCTTATAATAAGACCGGGGAGATGATTAAATAAACTTGGGCTAGATTAAGTTAATCCTTGGCTTTAACCTCAATTAAATTAGAATCAGTTTTATAAAGAGTTACTGTCAAAACCCCGTTTTCTAGTTCGGCCTCAACGCGTTTACTATCAACTTCGGCTGGTAGGATTATTGAACGGGAAAACGAACCCCAGTAACATTCACGGTATAAATAGTCCGCCTCTTTTATTTCTTCGGCTACATCGCGAGTCCCTTTAATAGTTAAAAGATCGTGTTGAAGAGAAACTTTCAAATCTTCCGGCTTAACACCGGCGATAGTGGATTTAATAATAATTTTTTCGTCGGTTTGGAAAACATCAATCGCTAATTGGCCTTCAGTTTCTCCTTCTTCATTATTAAGCCAGTCAATATTTGTTTTTTGGTCGTTTTCTGGGCTTATTTTAGAAATTTGCGAGTGTTTATTAAAAATCATATTTTTATTTTTCAAAAGGATTAGCGGCAACTTACTTATAATTTACCAATAATTAGGAAAAATGTAAATGAGAATAAAAAAAGACCCGACATTCGTCAGATCTTTTTAATTAGTGGGTCCGACAGGATTTCCGCCTCGCGGCGCTTAGCCGCGCCGCTCGTTGTCGCGGCGGACCCGATAAACGCTCCCCTTGGTCGCGTTTATCGTCGCTCATTCTCTCGTCCTCTCTCCGTTCGGACTCGAGTTTCGCTCGCCGCCTGTTCTCATCCTGTCGTTGCGAGCCGTTAATTAAAAAGACCCGACATTCGTCAGATCTTTTTAATTAGTGGGTCCGACAGGATTCGAACCTGTGACCTCTACGATGTCAACGTAGCGCTCTAACCAACTGAGCTACGAACCCATAATTTTTAATCTTTAATTTTTAGGGTGGGCATAGATGGACTTGAACCATCGACCCCCGCTTTATAAGAGCGGTGCTCTAACCACCTGAGCTATATGCCCAATTATAATAATTAGCTTAAAAGATTGCAAGAAATTCGGATACTAAATTATTATATCGGTTGTCGGGGAGCCGAAAAACCACACTCAATAGAGCATTTAATATAATCCTGATAAAGCTGGCACGACAAGGCAATTATTTTATACCATTATAAATTTGATTTATCAAGCTTTCGGCGCAAAGTGGCGATTATTTCCAGGGCGGCCGTATCCAAATCCTGGGCAAGGTCGACGGTAGCAATTTTAATCGTGCCGCGCGGGTCATATTCTTTTATAAACTCGAGGGCGCTGATATTTTTAAGAGAATAAACGCTTAGCTTTGTTTTCCCTGGCGCAAGAGAGCGGAAAATAGCAACGAGTTTTGCGCTCGGGACATTAGTGATCAATTCACTGACGATGTCGTTAAGATCTTCATCAATTTCTTTGTTGCCGCCGGAATCGTCCGGAGATAATTTTACCCAAAGTAGTTCGTTATTTTTTTCCGCCTGCAAGCCGCTCAAAACTTTCCCCCATAATTTTAAAGAAGTTAAATTGCGGGAACGGTAAAGATGGCTGACTATCTCCTCGCGTCGGGCGCCGAGAGCAATCAATTGGGAAGTCGTTAATAGTGTGCGCGGCGTAAGATTCGCGGTCTTAAAATTTCTTGTTTCCTGAATTATTCCGGCTAAAAGGCAAGTAGCAATATCTTCGTCAATCATTTCTTCCTTATAATTTTTTAAAAGATAAAATAAAATTTCTGCCGTGGCTACCGCGTTTAAATCAACAAAGTTTATTTGTCCGAAATCTTCATTGGCCGAATCATGATCGATGTTTATAATCGGGGTTTTATAGAAGAATTCAATATTGTCATCATAAATTTTATTTAAAGATTCTAAATCGTTGGCGCCTAAAGTTATTACTAAATCATATTTGAATTCGCCGGCGCGGGCGCTCACGTCTTCCGGCTTAAACCAACCGTCGCTCGGAGAAATTATAAAATTAAGGCGATTGCCGTCAACCGTGTATTTTATCTGGCTTACCTTTGCTTCACTGATATCGACGGAAACGATAAAGCGGCGGAGATTGCTTAGATTATTTTGGATATCGGAATAAGCTGGTAAAAAAGATAGAGGTTGCCGCGTTTCCGCTGCCTTGAAGCCGGCGATCTCCACATTTTTTTTAAGTTTTTTTAAAAATAAAAAAAGCGCCAGCGCTGAGGAGACGGCGTCACCGCTCCAATCAGCCGGAAAGACGATAAGAATATTTTTGGCCTTTTCCCATTGGCGGAAAATTTGTCGTTCTAGATCAAGCATTTTTTTCAACTTAAAGCGGACGGATTTCTTCCAGTCCGACCATTAAATATATAACTATTATTAATGATAGTCAAGGGTAAATTTTGTTGACTTTAGGCCGTTTTTTTGGTAATTTTAGAGTATGAAAAAAGAATTAGACAAGGTCTATAGTCCTCAGGAAAATGAGGATGAAATTTATAAAAAATGGGAAAAATCGGGTTATTTCAACCCCGATAATTTAAATTTGTCAAGCGAAGCGCCAAGCTATACGATTGTTTTGCCGCCGCCGAACATTACGGCGAAATTACACATCGGTCATAGCGCCATGCTGGCGATTGAGGACCTATTAATTCGTTACCATCGGCTTAAAGGGGAAAGAACTCTTTGGGTGCCGGGGACTGATCATGCCGCGATTGCAACGCAAAACGCGGTTGAGAAAAAGCTTTTAAAAGAAACCGGGAAAACCCGGCATGATTTTGGCCGGGAAAAATTTTTAAATGAAGTTTGGAAATTTGTTGAAGAGACCCAGGCGCTTATTTTGCGGCAAACCAAGAAAATGGGCGCGTCGTTGGATTGGGATCGCTTGGCTTTTACGCTTGACGCTCCCCGGCAAGAAGCGGTTAAGAAAATGTTTATTGATATGTATGAAGCCGGGGCGATTTATCGCGGCGAGCGGATCGTTAATTGGTGTCCGCGCTGCCAATCAACCTTAGCCGATGATGAAGTTGAATATCAGGAACAGCCGGCTAAATTATATACTTTTAAATACGATAAGAATTTTCCGATTACTATTTCAACTACTCGGCCGGAAACGAAACTCGGCGATACGGCCGTGGCGGTTAATCAGAAAGACGAGAGATATAAACAATATATCGGGAAAGAATACCAGGTAAGTTTTTGCGGGCAAGCGTTAAAGATTAAAATTATTTCTGATCGAAACGTGGAGCCGGAATTTGGGACAGGTGCTTTAGGCGTTACGCCGGCGCATTCAATAATTGATTGGCAGATGGCGGAGAAAAACGATTTGGAAATCGTTAAAGTAATTGATGAACAAGGAAAGATTAGAGATGGGTTTGGAAAATATTCCGGATTGAGCGTTATGGCCGCGCGGGAAAAAATTGTGGATGAGTTACGAAAAAGTGGCCTTTTAGAAAAAGAAGAAGATATCGTTAATAATTTATCGCTTTGCTATCGTTGTGAATCCCCGATCGAACCCCTGCCCTCTAAACAATGGTTTGTAGCGGTTGATAAGAAGTTAGAATGTTTGAATAATAAATCTTTAAAAGAAAAGGCGATTGAAGCGGCGCAAAAAACCGGAGAGACGTCGGCCGAGATAGAATTTATTCCTAACCGTTTTACTAAGCGGTATTTAGATTGGATGGAAAATTTGCATGATTGGTGTGTTTCGCGGCAAATTTGGTTCGGGCATCAGATTCCGGCCTGGTATCGGATGGTTGGCGAGAAGGAAGAAATTTTTGTCGGAGAAAATACGCCAGACGGAGAAGGATGGACGCAAGACACTGATACTTTAGACACTTGGTTTTCTTCCGGCATGTGGACCTTTTCGACTTTGGGCTGGCCGGACAATTTTAAAGACGGAAAGAAAAGCGGAGATTTAACCAGGTTCCATCCGACCCAGGTTTTAGAAACTGGTTACGAAATTTTAACCCTTTGGGTCTCCCGGATGATTATGATGTCATTTTTTGCGATAGGAGAGATTCCTTTTCAGAAAGTTTATCTGCATGGAACGATTTTAGATAAACACGGAAAGAAAATGTCAAAATCTAAAGGTAATGGCGTTGATCCTTTAGAAATTATTGAAAGTTATGGCGCTGATGCCCTACGCCTATCCTTGCTTATGGGAGCGACACCGGGCAATGATTCGCGCTTCAGCGAAGAAAAAGTTGAGGCCAAGCGAAATTTTATTAATAAACTATGGAATATTTCCCGTTTTATTTTAAGCAGTACTGATGAAAAATTTTATGTGACGGCAAATAATAAATTGCCAAAGCTTAAAACCGCAAGCGATAAATGGATTGTTTGGATGATGAATAATTTAATTGAACAGGTGTCGGTAAATTTGGAAAATTTTGATTTTTCTTTAGCCGCGGAAACTCTAACCAGTTTCACCTGGGACGCTTTGGCGGATTGGTATTTGGAAATTGCTAAAGTAGAAAAAGATAAAGAAGAAATTTTAATTTATTTGTTAAAGAATTTATTAATTCTTTGGCATCCTTTTATTCCTTTTGTGACTGAGAAAATTTGGTCCGGTTTTGGTGATGACGCGGGCAAGTTATTAATAATTGAACCTTGGCCGGAAAGTAGTAAAGATAAAAAAATAGAAAATAAAGAGGTTTTAGAATTTAGTAAAATTATTAAGATTATTCAGAAAATAAGAGAATTGCGGGCTGAAAATAAAATTGAGCCAAAAAATAAGATTAAAGCACTTATTTACGCGCATGATAATTTAGCCATAGTCAAAAGCCAAGCGCTTTTAATCCAGAGTTTAAGGACTAATTTAAGCGAATTAGAAATCAAAGAAAGCGGCGATCAAATTTCTGAAGCAATCGGCGGCGTAGTTGAAGGGATGGAAATATTCTTATTTGGCGGGGTCGATAAAGAAAAAGAACGGGCGCGTTTAACTAAAGAAAAAGCTAATTTAGAAAAAGTTATCGCTCTCCAGGAACAGAAATTAGCTAATTCTGATTTTGTGTCGCGTGCTCCGGCCACAATCGTTGAAGCAGAAAAGAATAAGCTAGCTAATTATAAAGATGAGCTAGAAAAAATAGTTAAGATAAATAACGCCTTATGACTTTAAAAAGCTATTTAGCGGTTATGGGGACGCTCACCGTAGTTTGCTGGGGGATTTTTTTATTTGTTGCCGGCTTGGTTGATCCAATGAGCACTAATTGGCTCGGTTTCCTCTTGTTTTATGCGGCGCTTTTTGCTTCTTTAAGCGGGACGATCGCCCTAATCGGCTTTATTATTCGTTTTGCTTTTAATAAGAAGGGCGAGCCGGTTTTTAATTTAGTTAAGATTGCTTTTCGCCAATCATTTTTATTTTCTTTATTTATAGTCTTCCTGTTGTTTTTAAAAGCGCAAGACCTTTTTAATTGGCTGAACCTTTTTTTGCTTTTAATAATTTTTACGATCATTGAATTGTTTTTGATCAGTTATAAAAAGGCCGGCAAAAGAGTATAAATAGTGGGGCGAGAGAACATAAGCAAACAATAATAAATAAGCCAGGGTAAATAATTTAGGTTAGTTTAATAATATGAAAAATAAATTAATAAAGTTGCGCGAAGAATTCCTGGCTCGTTTAGCCGAGGTAAAAAATAGCGAGCATTTGCGCGAATTAGAGTTGAAATATTTATCCCGTAAAGGCGAATTAAGCGAAGTTTTGCATGGCTTAAAAGAATTAAGCATTGAGGCGCGTCGTGAAGCCGGAGAATTAGCCAACAAAATAAAAGGAGAATTACAGGAAAAATTTTTAGCTATCAGCGAATCCTTAGGGCAAGGAGTGGAAAAAATTGGCGCGAGCGACCCGACTTTGCCGGGAGAAAAATTTCCGCGCGGGCATCTGAATCCAATCACTTTAGTCCAGAATGAGTTAGAAGACCTGTTTATTTCCATGGGCTTTATGATTTTAGACGGGCCGGAGCTAGAAAGTGATTATTATAATTTTACGGCCTTGAATGTTCCTCCGTCTCATCCGGCGCGGGATATGCAGGACACTTTTTATATTGACCATAAAAATAAAGATGGCGAATATGATTTATTAATGCGGACGCAAACTTCCCCGGTCCAGATTCGAGCAATGCAGAAATACGGCGCGCCGCTTCGAGCCTTGATGCCGGGGCGCTGTTTCCGGAACGAGGCGACTGACGCTCGCCATGAGCATACATTTTATCAAGTAGAAGGCCTTTTGATTGATAAGAAAATAAATTTCGCGAATTTAAAAAGTTTATTGGAAATCGTTGGCCAAAAATTATTCGGGCCGGATACTAAACTGCGCATGCGGCCAAAATTCTTCCCTTTTGTCGAGCCGGGCAATAATGGTGAATATACTTGTTTTTTGTGCGGCGGGAAAGGCTGTCGGGTTTGTAAGAATACCGGCTGGTTAGAAATCGTCGGTGCCGGCTTAGTTCATCCTTCAGTTTTGCGCGCCGGCGGGATCGATCCGGAAATTTATTCCGGCCTCGCTTTCGGCTTCGGCTTAAACCGCCTGGCCATGTTGAAATATAATATTAACGACGTTCGTTTGTTTAATAGCGGCGATTTAAAATTTTTAGAGCAATTTTAGTTTAAGGATTGCCACTTGAGTCCTTAAAAGAGTTTTCGGCAATAATCCTTGTGAGCAACAGTTTATTATAATTTTTAGTCATAACTTTATGTATATTTCTCTTAATTGGTTGAAAGATTTCGTAAAAATACCGGGGAAGACAAGCGCGGAAGAAGTCGCCGCGGCGTTAACTAGCCATACGGTTGAAGTTGAAGGATTGCTTAGCCAGGCGGAAAAATTTTCCCAGGTTGTTGTTGGGAAAGTTTTGGAAGCAGAAAAGCATCCGAACGCCGATCGTTTGCGCGTTACGGTCGTTGATGTCGGCACGGCCAAGCTCCAGATTGTTTGCGGCGCTCCGAATGTGGCCGCCGGGCAGATGGTCGCGGTCGCTTTAGTCGGCGCGGTTTTGCCTAACGGATTAGAAATAAAAGAAGCGGAAATCCGGGGAGAAAAATCTTATGGAATGATTTGCGCTGAAGATGAGCTGGGCCTAGGAAAAAACCATGAAGGAATTATGGTTTTAAATAATAAAGCCAAGATTGGCCAATCTTTTGCCGCTTATTTAAAAACAGAAGACATTGTTTTGGAAATAGACAATAAATCCTTATCCAATCGCCCGGATCTACTTAACCATTACGGCCTGGCGCGGGAATTGTCGGCGATTTTTAATTTACCACTTAAAGATTATGATAAATTTTTCAATAGCGACCAGCAGAAAATTTTAATGGGCTTGGATGAAAAAAAATCCGGGCGAAAGAAATCATTAGTCGAAGAAGGGGCTAAATCGGAGCTGGAAGTAAAAGTTGAAGAAAAAGAACTTTGTCCGCGCTATCTAGCACTTCGGGTCGATAATGTTAAAGTAGAAGAATCACCGGCTTGGCTCAAGGAACGCTTAATCGCGGTCGGCCAGCGGCCGATTAATAATATCGTGGATCTCACTAATTACGTGATGTTTGACTGCGGCCAGCCGCTCCATGCCTTTGACGCGGATAAAGTTAAAAAAATCGTAGTGCGCCGGGCGCATCCGGACGAAATAATCGAGACCTTGGACGAAAAAGAAAGATCTTTAAATGAAGATAACTTATTGATTACCGACGGACAAAAAGCTTTGGCCATCGCCGGAGTGATGGGCGGACGGGAGAGCGAAATCAGCCCGGAAACTAAAGCAATAATTTTAGAAGCGGCTAACTTTGAGGCGGCAACAGTGCGGAAAACTTCTCAGAGGTTAGGTTTGCGCACCGAATCCTCGGTCCGTTTTGAAAAATCTTTAGATCCGCAGCTCCCGTCCCTGGCAGTTTCCCGCTTTTTAGCTTTATTAAAGAAAGTTTGTCCGGAAATGAAAATCAGCGGCCACTTAATAGATATTAATAATACTAAGAATGAAATAAAAAATGTTGAATTAGATTTAAATTGGTTAGAAGAAAAAATCGGTCAGGAAATTCCGCGCGAACGAGCGAGTGCAATTTTAGAACGGCTTGGGTTTGCCGTGGTTAGAGGAGAGGGAGATTTTTTAAAGATAAATATTCCTTCCTGGCGAGCGACGAAGGATGTTTCCGGCAAAGAAGATATTGCCGAAGAAATTTTACGGCTTTACGGTTATGATAATATTCCTTCTTGTTTGCCGGCGCTTACGATTGCGCCGCCGGAAATAAATGAAGAAAGACGGTTGGAAAGAAAAATTAAAAATATTTTAGCCCTAAAGCACTCTTTAAACGAAAGCTATAATTATTCTTTTGTGAACGAGGATTGGCTTGGCAAATTAGGCATTGATTTCTTAAAGCATTTGCGTTTAGCCAATCCGCTTTCCGAAGAACAGACGCTGCTTCGCCAATCTTTAGTTCCGGGCTTAGTCGGAAATGTTAAAAGCAATCAGGCGAAAAGCGATAATTTTGGTTTTTTTGAATTCGGCAGCGTGTTTTTTAATGCTTTAGGAAATTTAAGGAAGGACATTGATCCGGGTAGTCGGATTCTTTATCAAGAAAAAAGATTGGGCCTGGTTTTGGCTGATGACAAAGACGAACCCTTCGGGCGCTTGAAAGGAATGATTAGTGGCTTATTTCAAGAATTGATTGCTTATGATTTTGAAACTGAATTTTTGATTCCGGATATTTTTCCGGCTTGGGCCGAGCAATCTGCGGCAGTAAAAATAATTATTTCTGGCGAAGAAATCGGCGTGGTCGCTAAATTATCCGACCAGGCGAAGACAAATTTGAATTTAAAGAAAAAAGTCGCCTTGGCCGAACTTAACTTTACCCGTTTGGCTGAAATTCTTTCTGCCCAGCCGACCGCGACCTTTAAAGAACCGCCGCGTTATCCGTCTTTAGTCCGCGACCTCGCCTTTGTCATTGAGGAACGGATAGGGTATAATGAATTAAAGAAGGAAATTGCCGCTTTTGATTCCTTGGTAAAAGAAATAGAGCTTTTTGATGTTTATAGCGGGATTAAACTTCCGGCCGGGAAGAAAAGTTTGGCTTTTCATTTAAGCTTTCGTTCTGAAGAAAAAACTTTGACCGCGACGGAAGTTGATAAGATTCAGGAAAGATTGGTCGCGCATTTAGCGGAAAAGTTTGAAGCGCAGTTAAGAGATTTTTAATTAATAATAATTATATGTTTACCACTTCCCGAGACATTTTAAATTTAGTTTTGTCGGTCAGCATCGCCATTTTTGCTTTTTTCCTTTGTTGGTCCTTATATTATTTTATCGCTAGCGTCCGCAATATCCATCGGGTAATCAAGCGGATTGAAGAAGGCGTGGCGAAGGCCGAAGAAGTTGTTTTCTTAATTAAGGAAAAAGTGAAAAGCAACGCGATTTATCTTACGGTTTTGGGCGAAGTCGCGAAACGAGCGATGGATTTTATGAAAGAAAAGCGGGAGAAAAAGGCGGAAAGCAAGAAGAAATAAATTATTAGGATAGTTAAATAACAAAAAAGAGTTTTTTAAAACTCTTTTTTGTTAGGAAATATTTTTTAGGGTTGTTTTTTAAAATTTTAATTTGTAGTTTAATTACACTCCCGATTACTGCATTTTGTTTCGCCTTTTTTATCTTTAACCATCAAAGAGCCGCAGGTTGGGCATTTTTCCCCATTCGGCTGGCCCCAATAGGCATTTTTACATTTCGGGTAAGCCGAGCAAGCCCAAAAAGCGCCGCGGCGGCTGAATTTTTTAACGATTTTTCCTTTGCCGCAGGCCGGACAGGTTATTTCCGGGCCATCGCCGGGCGTGGCGATATTTTTGATGTTTTTACATTTCGGATAAGCGGAACAAGCAAGGAAGGGCCCGAAGCGTCCGGTTTTGACGACCATGGCCGCGCCGCACTTATCACAGATTTCGCCGGCGTATTTTTTCTCAAGTTCCAAGGTCTGGGCATCCGGTTCTTTTTTCTGGTATGAACCGCTTTCGCCTTCAACTTTTTGGATATTACGGCAATCCGGAAAAGCCGAACAGGCCAGGAATTTTCCGTAGCGGCTGGTTTTAACGATCATCGGCGCGCCGCATTTGTCGCAGACTTCGTTTGATTTTTCTTCAGGCATAATGTCGCTTTTTTTAATTTCTTGATATTTTGTTTCTAGGTTAGCATGGAAATCTTGGTAAAAATCATCAATGACCGGTTGCCAAGATTTTTTTCCGCCAGCCACGGCGTCCAAATCGTTTTCGAGGTCGGCGGTGAATTTATAATCGACAATCTTCGGAAAATGCTTGATTAATAATTCAATGACGACAAAGGCAATCGCGGTCGGCTTTAATTTTTTATTTTCATCCCGCTCAACATAATTTCGGACAATAATTGTGTTAATCGTTGGTGCGTAGGTGGACGGACGGCCGATGCCGTATTTTTCTAATTCTTTAACCAGGCCGGCGTCGGAATAACGAGCGGGCGGCGCGGTTTCATGTTTATTGGCGCGAAGGTCTAGTAGTTTAACCGGTTCGCCCTCTTTAAGTTTCGGCAGATCTTGTTCCTTGGTTTTTTCCGGCCAGATTTTCAGATAGCCCGAGAAAATTATAGTTTGTCCATTAGCCCTAAAAATATAAGAATCGCCTTGGTTTTCTGTTTTAACATCAATCGTGGTGGCCGCTAATCTGGCCGCCGGCATCTGGCTGGCGACCGCGCGTTGCCAAATTAAACGATAAAGGCGTTCTTGGTTTTTTTCTAATTGGCCGGCTAAATCATCCGGGGCCTTAAGCGCTTCGGTCGGCCGGATTGCTTCGTGCGCTTCTTGAGCGTTTTTACTTTTATTTTTAAACATCCGCCATTTTCCTAGACAATATTCTTTACCTAAATTTTTCTCAAGCCAGGTTTGCGCTTCGCCTAAAAATTTCGGCGATAAGTTAAGCGAGTCGGTCCGCATGTAGGTAATATGTCCTTCTTCATAAAGTTTTTGGGCGACGGCCATGGTTTGCTTGGCGCTAAAACCGAGATAGCGGTTGGCCGCTTGCTGTAAAGTTGAGGTTGTAAACGGCGCGCTGGGGTTTTTATTGACCTCCTTCTTTTCTATCTTGTCGATTGAGTAGGCGCCCTTTTTTAAAGATTTTTCTATCTCGGTCGCTTCTTCTTTCTTTAAATCAAGTTTATTAAAAGTTTTGCCGCGGATTTTATAAAGATCAGCCGTGAATTTATCTTTAGCTTTTTCGCCTTGAAAGTCGGCGGATAAGCTCCAATATTCCTGGCTCTTAAAACTTTTTATTTCTTTTTCCCGCTCGACAATCAGGCGCGTCGCCACGCTTTGGACCCGGCCGGCCGATAATCCCTTCGCGACTTTTTTCCATAAAAAAGGCGACAGCTCATAGCCGACTAAACGATCTAAAATCCGGCGCGCTTGTTGGGCGTCAACTAAAGCATGGTCAATAGTCTGCGGAGTTTTCAAGGCCTCTTCAATCGCGCTTTTGGTTATTTCATGAAAAACGATTCTCTTGGTTTTATCTTCATTTAAATTCAAGGCACTGGCCAGATGCCAGGCAATCGCTTCCCCCTCGCGGTCTTCGTCAGACGCCAAGATAACATTGGTCGCCTTTTTTGCCGCCGCTTTTAGCGCGGAAACGGTTTTTTTTGCCTTGGTCGGAATAATATATTTCGGCGCGAAGTTATTGGCGATATCAATTCCCATTTCGCTTTTCGGTAAGTCGCGGATATGCCCGAAAGAAGATTCAACCAGGTATTTTTTTTTATCGCCGCCCAAGAATTTACTAATAGTTTTTGCTTTGGTTGGCGACTCTACGATTATTAGATCCATAGAAAATAGTTAATTTAATTCGTAATGGCCGTTATTTCTGATAATTCCCTTAAGCTCCATTATACTTAGTGTACTATTTATTAAGGACGTGTCAAGCCGACTGGCGCTGATTATCTCGTCGGCGCTTATTTTTTCGCCGCGCTGAGCCGCTATTTTTATCAGTTCATAAACAATTTTTTCGTTGGCATTTTCCGGATTAAAAGATGGCGGCGCGGTGGATTTAGGGGCGGCTGGGCTTAATAAAGTTTTATTAATAGAATTAGCATTATTAGCGATAGCGTTATTATAGATAGCGTCACTATTGGTATTATTATCAGGAGTCGAATTTTTTAGGCGGTTTTTTCTTTTTTTTCGCTTATTCTCAGGTTTCTCAGTGAAATTAAAAATTTCTAAAATGTCTTCCGCCGAGAGAATTGCGCGAGCGCCGGCCTGGATTAGCTTGTTCGGGCCGGCGGACAAAGAAGAAAAAATATTTCCGGGAACGGCTAAGACCTCCCGGTTTTGTTCTAAAGCGCGATAAGCGGTAATCAGAGCGCCGGATTTTTCTTGAGCTTCAATGATTAAAGTCGCGAGGCTTAGGCCGGAAATAATCCGGTTGCGTTGCGGAAAATTTTGTCTATAAGGCGGGGTTCCTGGTGGAAATTCAGAAATAATTGCTCCGCCGCACGAGATAATCTCATCGGCTAATTGTATATTTTCCGGTGGATAGAGCGTTGCGCGATCAAGGCCGGATCCCAAGATAGCGTAGGTTTTTCCGGCGGCGCTTAGAGTCGCGCGATGGGCTAAAGAATCAACGCCTAAAGCCAGGCCGCTAATGATTTCTATTCCAAAATCAATGAGCGGCGGCAAGAGTTCTTCAATTATTTTTTCGGCATAGGCACTGGGCTCGCGGGCGCCGACCACGGCTAGGCGGCGCGGGCCGTGATTCGCCGCCGAGGCAGGATAATTTACTGAAACAGAATAATCCGTTGCGCCCTGATAGTTCGTCGAGCTCCGAGAGTCTGCCGAGTCCTGATAGTCCGGAAGTCGCCCTTTATAATATAGAAGGGGCGGCGGGGCGGCGATTTCTTTCAGAAGCGCCGGATAGGCAGGATCATGCCAAGTAATGAATTTAATGTTTTCTTTTTCTAATTCATTTAAGGATTTTTCAATTTTAAAAGTCGTCCGCCAAGAGCTAAATTCCGCGGCTAATTTAGCACTTAGTCCGGCTCGTTCTAATTCGGAGCGTCCGGCCTTGAAAGCTGTTTCCAAATCCGGAAAATAATTTTCTAAGCGACTGAGGTTTATCGGACCGATTTTTTGGAAATAGTTAAAAGCCAGGGCGGCGTAGCGGCCTTGGTCGCCTTGGCAATCTTGTAAGTTTTTTTGATTCATATTTTTTAAAAATAAAATCCTCCTAAATTTTTTAGGAGGATTTTATGTTTAGTTTAGGTTTTTATTAAATTTTTGAGGCCGGATTGGTTAAAGATATTTTTTAGCTTGCTTCGTTCTTCCTGGCTGAACGCACTTAAAACGAATTTATCAGGCGGGATATGCGTCCGGAGCAGATCATTTTTAATCCCGATTCTTAGCCGAGTAAATTTTTTTGTTTTTAAATAATTAATAATTGATTGAGCCCCGTTATGCCCAGCCGCGCCGGAATCGGTTGCAACCCGGCTGTCGCCGAAATTTAAATCCAAATCGTCATGAATAACGGCCAGGACTTCCTTTAAATCCGCACCCTTCTTTTTTATCAAACCAAAATTTTTCGGCAATAATTTATAATAATTAAGGATTTTTTGGACGCTTTGGCCGGAATTATTCATGAAAGTCAAAGGCTTCACAAATAAAAATTCGCCGTCCGCGTAAGTTAGGGCGTTAAATTTTTTATTCTCTGTCCATTTAACTTCGCCGAGCCAATTATCCAAAGCCAACCAGCCGATGTTATGGCGAGAATTTTTATATTGTTCCCCGGGATTGCCCAGGCCAACGATTATTTTCATAATTAGTATTATTTTATCGGCGCCGTTTTTCTTGTCCGCTTTTATCATTATAGGTCGTATGTGATTTTTTGTCTTTAGTAACGCGGACATTGAGCGGCGTGCCGATAAATCCGTGGCGTTCGCGCAAACGATTTTCAACAAAGCGGACATAGGAAAAATGTAGGTCGTCATTCGGACCGATGCGGAGAGTAAAGGCTGGCGGATTACTGGCGGCTTGGTGGAATTCATAAATATGCGGCGCTTTTAATCCTTTGCCTTTGGCCGGCTTATGAATTTTAACTACATGTTTTAAGAATTTTTCCGTCTGCGAGTCGCTTAGAGTCAGTTGTCGGCCAGTAGCGACTTCTAAAATTAAATCTAAAATTTTATCAACCTTTTCACCGGTCTTGGCGGAAATGAATTGGATTGGCGCCCAGGTTGCGAAGGGCAGTTTATCATAAATTATTTCGGAATATTTTTTTGGATCGCGCGGTGAAATTTTATCCCATTTATTGGCAATAATAATCAAGCTTTTTCGTCGCTCGACTATTTCTTGGATAATTTTCGCGTCTTGGTGGGTCAAGGTTTCGCTCACGTCTAAAACTAAAAGAGCGATATCGGCTTTATCTAAAGAGGATAAAGATTTTAAGATTCCCGGTTTTTCCAGTCCTTTGGTTTTCGTACCCTGCTTTGAGATTCCGGCGGTATCAACTAAAATTATTTTTTTATTTTGATAGATTACTTCCGTGTTTTGCGGTTCGCGCGTGGTATGAGGCAAAGGGCTCACGATAACCCGTTCATAACCTAAAAGAGAATTTAAGAGCGATGATTTCCCGACGTTTGGCTTGCCGATGATGCAAGCGGTGATTGCTTTGTTGCTCACCTCGGCTGCTTCAATATCTAAAGCTTTGCCGAGCGCGCCAAGTTTAGCGACGACGATATCTAAAAAATCGCCGCTACCCATTCCGGTGGCTGCGGAAACGATTAATGGCTCGCCTAAGCCGAGCTTGTTGAATTGAGCCGCTTCTCCGGACAGACGGAAGCTATCAATTTTATTGGCGACGACGATTGTTTTCCGGCGATATTTTTCATTTTTCTTTAAGCCCGCGGCTAAGACCTTGTCTTCCGGTAGGAGCCCGGTTTTCGCATCAACCAAGAAAATAATCAGATCAGCGTCATCCAGATATGATTTAGCCTGCTTTTGCGCTTGGCTATCAATATCTTCTCCTTTTATTTTTTTAACATTTAAAGTTGAGGAGTCGATTAAACCGGCCGTGTCTGCCAAAGAAAAAGAAGTCCCGGCCCATTCGACCAGGCCGAGATTACTATCGCGCGTCGTGCCGGCAATATCAGAAACTAAGGCCTGATTTTTTTCCGTCAGACGGTTGAATAGAGTTGATTTACCGACATTAGTTCGCCCGCAAAGGGCGATTAACGATCGGTGTTTTTCCGGGGCTTGCCCGCGTTTTCCCGCCATATTATATTTTTACTCGGCTTTATTAGCGTCAGTTCCTAAGATTAAGATAAAGTCCGCGGTTGTTTCGGTTTGGGTTGAGGCCGTTCCGTTTGCATCATTTGAATCGGCCGAATCGTTCCGGTCAAGGCCTGTTTCTTCGGTTGAGCTAGCCGGGCGATAGGCGTTTAACCAATCCGGCGCGTCAAAAGCCGAGGTTGCGCCGACAGATTTTTTTAATATTTCTAAAGAATCTTTTTTCCGGCCATAGGTCAGATCATAAACCATGGTCTTAGAATAGTCCCGGGTCGGGGCATTGCCAATTTTATTTATTTCAAATTTAGCTTGTTCAAGCATCACCGCGGTCTTTCCGGCCAAGCCGCTGATCCAGGTGCCGTTTAGGATAATTACTGTCGCCCCGTCTTTGATTGTTTCTATTTTTTGCGGGGCCGCCTTAGCCGCCTCGCCGTTGTTAAAAATATTTTGGACCATATTCCTTATTTCCGCGTAGTTTCCGGAACGCGGCATAAGGATAAAAGCGCCGTCTTCTCCGGTTCCGGCTGTTAGAAAGTTATCCGGCGCGTCGCTTAATACTTTATTGATTACCTGGTCGCGGTTAATATCTTTTACTAAATCCCAAAGCCGGACCATTTCCCAAACATTAAGATTAGTTGAAACATTACGGTCAAATTCATTGATTAATTTTCCAATAGTAACCGGATTTAGTAGGGTTTGTTTTGAAAGTAGTTTTTCTTTTACCGCTTCTAAAACCAATTGTTGACGTCGGGCGCGAGCGTAGTCCGAACCCTCAATGCCGCCGGCATGTCGGCTGCGGGTATATTTTAAAGCCAGAGAACCGCTCATAGTTTGCCGACCCTTTTCAATATAAAGATGTTCAAAGCGAGAGTAATAATTCGGATTTTCTTCCTGGCCGTAAATCGGATAGCTATAATCATTTAAAGTATTTTCTACTTCAATTTCAATGCCGCCGATTTCATCAATAATTTTTACGAAACCGTTAAAATCAACCCGGACATAATAGTCAATCGGGATTTGTAATAATTCGCTCATCGCTTGTCGGGCCGCTTCGGCGCCACTGCCGGCTTCCGCCATTTCCGCGTAAGCGTTGATGCTATTTATTTTTCGCCAACCGTTAACCGGAGAAACTAAATCGCGCGGGAAAGAAACCATGGCGGCGGAATCGGTCGAGGGCTGTAAGGAGGCGAGCATTATCGTGTCGGTCAAATAAGCGCCTTCATGGCCTTCTCCCCCCATGCCTAAAAACAGAATATTAATTCGATCGTTTTCTTCGCCTTGGAGCTTTTTATCACCACCCGGGACAAGATGAATTAACCGGCCCAAAAAACTATTATCTAACCAATTTGTCCCATTTTGGCTGGAAATCAAAATTCGGCCGGAAAAAATTAAGGCGATGACGACGACAGCGATAATATAAGTAATTAATCTTTTCCTTTTTTTATTCGCGGGGAAGATTTCGTTTCCTAGTTCTGGTTCTAGGTACCGATTTCTTTTTTCTTCTTCTTCAATTTTTTGTTTGAAATCAATCATAAAATAATCGCCTGCCGGCCTTAGGAGTTTTCAGACATGTTCGCTGAAGATTAAAATTGTCGGGCTGCCCAGAATTGAACTGGGATCACACGCACCCGAAGCGTGTATAATAGCCTTTATACCACAGCCCGTGTTGGCCTGTGGACTTGAGGGGACTTTCGCGCTCGCTTTTCGCCAGAAGAGCGAAAAGCTCACTTGTCCCGACCGGCCGCTAAACGCTCGCTCGCTCGCGTTTATCGTCGCTCGATTATTCGCCTCGTCTCCCGACTCGGCTCATATCTCGCTCGCCGCTTGTTCGAGTCCACTTCGATCAGTCAATAAATTATTTAGGCAAAGCCTAAATAATTTATTGATGTGGACTTGAGGGGACTCGAACCCCTTACCTCTGCAATGCGAATGCAGCGCTCTACCAGATGAGCTACAAGCCCTATAATTTTTAAAATGTTCTTAGTTAAAACCCGGGGCTTCGTAGTCGGGCTGCCCGGAATCGGACCGGGGCCACATGCACCCCATGCACGCGTACTACCATTATACTACAGCCCGAAAGAGTTAGAGGAAATACCAATAAAAAAAGGATTCAGCCCTCTTTCAGTATCTTAGCATAAAATCCTAAATTTTCAAGGGCTTTTTCTCGGCCGTTTTACTTGATTTTCGGGTTGGCCGGCAAAACCGGCTCAAGGGTCTTGACAAAATTTTTTAGATAAGTAAAATAGTGATTGTGTCTTGGGAAGGTAGCTCAGCGGTTGAGAGCGGCGCCTTCACAAGGCGTAGGTCGCGGGTTCAAATCCCGTCTTTCCCACTTCGTTCTTTATTTTACATCTTGATCTCAGGCGCTAAGCGGCGCCAGCACGCGGGATAAAAACCCGCTGATTGCACCACTTGTTGGATTAGAGGGCAGGCTTGTTAACGCGCTGCCCTTTTTTATTTCCAAAAAATTGCCTAAAACCGCGCTTTCCAGTAAAATAAAAGAGTAAGAGGCAAGCCCTTACACGAAATTGTGTTTGGCAATATTAAATAAATTTAGATTAATTAGCTATATGTCTGATAAAAAAGTAATCTTTTCCGGCATCCAGCCGAGCGGTCGCCTTAATATTGGTAATTATATCGGAGCGATTTCGCAATGGGTCAAGATGCAGGAGGAATATGATTGTATTTTTTCCGTGGTTGATTATCATGCGATAACCGTCAAACAAGATCCGGACGAGCTGCGGCAAAGAATTTTAGAAGTGACGAAAATTTATCTGGCCGCCGGAATTGATCCGCAAAAGTCCATGATTTTTCAGCAGTCAGCCGTGCCGGCGCACACCGAGCTCGCCTGGATTTTTAATTGCTATGGTGCGCGCATGGCGGATTTGAATAAAATGACGCAGTTTAAAGATAAGGCGGGGCAGAATCAAGAATCAGTTTCTGCCGGACTTTACGATTACCCCGTCCTTATGGCTGCCGATATCTTATTATATGATACTGATGTCGTGCCGGTTGGCGAAGACCAGAAACAGCATGTAGAACTCGCCCGTGATATTGCCAAGCGCTTTAATAATGATTTCGGTCCGACTTTTAAAATTCCGCAAGCCTTTGTCCGTAAAGAGGGCGCGCGGATTATGTCGCTTTTAGATCCGAGGAAGAAAATGAGCAAGAGCGACGCGAATCAAAATAATTGCATCGCTCTTTTAGACGAGCCGGAGTTGGCGAGAAAAAAAATCATGCGAGCGATTACTGATTCAGGAACGGACCTTGAATATGATTTAGAAAACAAGCCGGCGCTTTCTAATTTATTAACGATTTATGCTATTTTAGGAACTCGTGAAATCCCGCGTCTAGTTAAAGATTACGCCGGGCGCGGTTATGGCGACTTTAAAAAAGATTTAGCCGATGTTGTGGTTAAATTTTTAGAAGATTTTCAGAATAAGTATGATAAAATTTCCGATTCTGATGTGGCGGAAATTTTAGAAGCGGGTCGGGCGCGCGTTAATAAATTAGCGGAAGAAAAGATGGATAAAGTTCGGAAGATAATCGGCGTTAGATAGTTTCTTCGGCGATTATTTGCAGATCGGTTTTGATATAAGATAAAAGACAGAGATTATTTATTTTTATGTGGGTATTCTACGCTTTTTTGTCAGCGATTTTCGCGGCCGGCGTCGCGATTGTCGGGAAACTGGGCCTGAAAAATTTAGATTCAACTTTGGCGACGACCGTGCGCTCGATTATTATGGCGCTGTTTTTAATCGCGGTGAGTCTGTCTTTAAAAAAATTTAATGGCTTTACTTTTCATAGCTTATCCGGACGCGATTGGACTTTAATTATTTTTGCCGGCATCTTTGGCGCCTTATCCTGGCTTTTTTATTTTTTTGCCTTGAAGCACGGCCAGGCAACGCCGGTCGTGGCGATTGATCGCCTGAGCATGGTTTTTGTTTTCATTATGGCTTTGATATTTTTAGGCGAGCCATTTTCTTGGCGCGTTTTAGTCGGAGTCGTCTTGATGGTCGGCGGCGCAATTTTGATTTCGGTGAAGTAAAAAAACCTGGAATTAAATTTTAAGACTTGAGATTGGGCTTAAGACTGAAAAGGTATTTGTAAAATTTATCCCGTTAGAAAAAATTTAGCTTAATTCCCATTTTAACCAAAAAACCGCTAATGATAGCGGTTTTTATGTATGTAATCATGTTGCGATTTTGAGTCTAATCGGCATCAATTCTTTTTTGCCCCGGCTTTTGAAGGCCGAGGCCACTCCGACATCATATCGGAGGCGACTAACTCTTCTTTCCACGTGGAAAAGAAGAATTTATCTCCCTAGAAAGGAGGTGATCCATCCACAGCTTCCGCTACGGATGCCTTGTTACGACTTCGTCCCTGTCATCAGTCTTACCTTCGTCCCACTAATGTGAGCCTTCGGGCACTACCAACTCCCTTGACGTGACGGGCGGTGAGTACAAGACCCGAGAACGTATTCACCGTGGCATAGCTGATCCACGATTACTAGCGATTCCAACTTCATGAGGTCAAGTTGCAGACCTCAATCCGAACTGAGAAGAATTTTTAGGGATTGGCTCCACCTTACGGTTTGGCGTCCCACTGTATTCCCCATTGTAGCACGTGTGTTGC